>Ga0123342_1001803_pt1 | contig 36171 bp, 13 predicted proteins | sample Turbeawhitnodule_FD_89960 | JGI IMG/M metagenome (GOLD analysis project Ga0123342, IMG submission 89960) | Root nodule microbial communities of legume samples collected from Mexico - Turtle bean Mexico white nodule | ecosystem: Host-associated > Plants > Roots > Nodule | place: Mexico: Nepantla... | reverse complement strand
ATTTAAATAACCGCATTTGTAAATCAAAATAATTTCAAAAATGCCACCGCGTTTTTTACGAATGCGTTTAAGCGCTGAACCGCATTAAATAAGGAGCGTTCTTTTCTTATTTTTGTACTAGTGTTTGTCTAACTTTTGAGATCAAATTCGTAGTTAGTTCATAAAGAGAGGCAAATGGAGTTGATTATTTTGCATCTAGTCATTTAATTTTGATTTGGATATGATAAAGTGAATTAATGTTGATAATTGTAGCAGAGTTAGTTTAATTTTAATTGAGTGGAAATTCGATGAAGTTACACCATTGATTATTAAATATGTGTTAAATTGGACAAGAGATTTGAAGTAGTCAATTTGAGTTATAAATGGTTTATTTGAAATGTGAAAAGTAAAATAAGTGTGTTATTTATTATTGATTTAGGCGAGATAAAGGTTAAGAGTGATTAAAATTACTTACCTTAAATTTTAGTCTCTTTATCAATTTTGTTTTTCTATTTTTTTTCCTCAAGTCAAAATGAGAGTGAGATAAATCTCTTTTATTTTATATATTTGTACTCAAGCAAAAAACTTGACACTCAAACGAAAATCACCTAATGCAAGGTACGATTGTGTTGTCTATAAGCGGATGCATGACAAACATAATGTTATATATTATATGTGGATATTTATATAATATAGTGGCCTAGTATAAATGTGTTAGGGAGATAATATCAATATTAAACACGAAACTCATTAAAAAAAAGGTATCCTAATTTTATTGATTATATATTAAGGTATCATGTAGTGAAAAGTAGAAAGAGTACGGATGGAAATAAGACGAGATGATGCAAGTTTGACTATACTCTTCCCCGTCCTCGAAGTAAAATTCACACTCATCTTCATCCTTATCCCACTAGGTATGAAATTTGTGTCTTATTGATAAGTGTCTAATTTTAGTAATATTTCATATTAAAATATAGACACTTATAAGTATTAATTGTTAAATTTCATATAAAATGATCCTTAATTTATGAACTTATATCTTTTTACATTTGTTATGATCTTTATTTGAATAAGAGCATTTTATTCTCATATTTGACGTTAATTACGGGTATCTAGGGAAGAATGGAGATTTGGACTAAAGAGGAATGATATAAGCTAAAAGGAGAAAACTGGAAGGCCTGGAACGCACAAAAAGTCCAACTCAACAACGAAGTATTTCGCTTCAGCGAGAATGCTCTAGTGAAATATTTCGGGAATCAATGTCTTTCTCGCTCAAGTGAGATATTCTCGCTCAAGCGAGAATGCGTCAGGCAGATTGACCATTTTATGTTTTTATTAGTAAGTCCATCAACGAGATGTAGGAAATCACCTAACCCTAGCAAAATAAGTTAAATAAGGGGCTAGAGACACAACCCTAGTGTGCCAGATTGAGAGGAAAACAACATTGAGTGATTTGTAACCAATTAGGATAATGGAAGGTGCTAGAAGTATGCATGGCTAGTTCTACCCTTTGGGATTGTGAGTAATCTGTTTGAACTCTTATGTATTGAGGTGATATTTAAATATGATATAATATTTTGTTCTTGATTGATTATTGATATTGTTGTTTTGCTTCTAAATAGTTGTGACATGTTTGAGAATCTTAAATCTGATTGGAAAGTATTTTTAGGGTTTTGACCCAAACAACAATACTTAACATATTTGAGTGTTAGGAATAAACTTGAAATGTTAATTGTTATTGACGTCTGAGCGTGATTATAAATTGTTTTTATAAATATGCGAGAAATCGATATTTAGGAAATATTCTTAATAATTTTCTATGCGATGAATCAATATAAATGACTTTTCTGCGGGCATCAATTTCAATCAAAGAACATAATGTTAACATGCTAATCAAAATACATAGGAGTGAGAAAAGATGAAACCTAATCCTTATTTTTCCAACTTGAAACAACCAATTCTTTGTCTGTTTTCTAATTAATTATAGCCAACACAACCACTTTCAATACACTTTTTATTATTCTGATTTATATTTAGAGAGTATTGTACTTGAAAATTCACGGTTCCTTCTGGGATCGATATTTGTCCTTAGGGACCAATTATTACTTCTGATAACGCGATGCACTTGTTGTAAAAAGTCATCACTTATCCCTGTCTCATCAAATAAGAGTTATACATGTACTCTCCTCTCACAATGTCAAACATTGCTTAAATAACTTTTCATAAAAATTATAGCAAAAGAAATGAACATGATATAATCATATGTTAAAAAGACACATATTTTTATTTTTCTTGATTTTAAATATCAAAGAATAAATCATAGTTGCATATATATCAAAATAAAGCACCAAATAACAATGGAATAAATATAAAGTAATATGGAAAATTATACATAATTACAACTACAATATATATTATTTTTGCAAATATTGAAAAGGAAAATGCCACATAGTTGGTATTGAATAAGTCGAAATGTTAAGAGAAATAATGAATAATGAAAATTTGTGTAACAAAAGAATTATTTGTCAAATGAAATGAATTTAAGAACCAAAGTGAAAAGAAAAGATAAGTTTTATAAATTACGAATAAACTAAGAGTTTGCACAATTGAACACTAGAAGTTTTGAGTTAGATGAGTGAATTTGGTGGATGTCAAACAAGTTGACTAGTTGAGAAAAAATGAAAAATCGAGGAGCAAAAGAAATGTTCTTCAAATGAAATGAAGCTAAGGACTAAAGAAAATATTAAATATTTTTTTAGGATATCTAATAAACAATTGATGTTTTAGTAATTTAAAATAGGAACAAGCGTGAGGATGAGGTAAATACTAAAATGTCGGTCAATACAATACTTCTAATGAGTTAAGACATAGTTCTTCAAGTTGTTATACTAGGGACAATCAATACTTAATATGGGAGGTTTGGATCAAGTGAGTCGCAAGTTTATCTATATAAAAAATTTAATACTACCTCTCACCCAAAAACCTAAGATAATGCGTTTGTGAGTATTTTTCTTTATATATTTTACTCATCTCACTACTCAATGTGGGACTTTCAACTGCATACTTTAATTTCTCTCATCTTTCCCTCAAGTGTGAGTCCTTACCACATATTGCAAGCTTCTTCTCAAAATTTAAGTATTTTGTCCACGAGTCCACTACTCGTATAACACTTCCCATAAACAACATCCATTGGTGAGATATTTGAATGGAAATACAGAAAATAATTTATACATAACAAGATAGATTGAGATTCAACGAGTCATGAATTAACCAGTAAAAATATACTAATTAAATAATATATTAATATTTATTTATTTATGATATATATAAATCATATAGATAATAATAAAATAATAATCATTATTATTATTATTTTTAATTCACCTTTCACTATATGTAAGCTTTAATAATGATATATAGTACGAAAAAATCTCATACTAAAAGGTATTTAAAGTTTTGTTATTTCTTATGTATTGTGCATATACAAAGAAAATGTCCTCTACAAAGAAAATTATTAAATATAAATTAAATTTAAAAATAAAAAATAATTAATTATTATATTAACTAAATTAAATATTATTTTATAAATTATAAAAATTATTAATATTTAAAGTAGTTTTTATTGTTAATAAAATTTATAAGTTAATTTTTAAATTATATTTAATTTAACTAGTATTAAAAATTATTTTATAAATTTTATTAATAATAAAAACTATTTTACATACTAATGATTTTGTTAATTTTTAAAATAATCTAAAATTTAATTAATATTTAATTATTTTTTTCACTAAAACTAATTTTTATTTAATTATTTTTTTTAGAGATAATCAAATATTCTTAATCAATTTTCTTTTATCTTCACCGTTAAATTAAAAATTTCAATAGTTTTAGTCAAAATAAACAACTATCAATGAAATAGTTTTATCCAAATTTAAAATATTTATTGTACATTGGAATATAAGGTTTATTTATAATCTCGATGGTATTAAAAAAATTATTATAAGTGATCTATAAAATAAAATACTAATTTTTTTATCATCAATATAAAATACTATTTTTTTTATCATGACAAAAATACTAATTTATTTGTTTATTACCAAATTTCTTTATTTCAAAGTGACGTCATAAAGTTGGAAAAATTACTATTTTATTGAATTGCACCAACAAAAACGTATTTTTTACAAAAATATATAAATGTGTAAGATTTCCCTTCCTTCCTTGGTATGTAATTTTTTTTATATATAATTGTTAAAAGGATTGATTGCATACACCTTTCTCTTTATTTAAATCTAGGAGTGGAATGTCCTTTTCTGATTAAGATATTTGGAAGAAAAATATCTGATTGTATATTTGCTGTCGAAACTAATATTTTTCAAACAAAATTATATTAATTTTATATATTCTATAAATATTTCCAAATCTTCTTATTTTACTAATAAAATTAAGAAATCCTTTTCAACAGATTTTTCCATGATACACTTTCTCACATATATTACTATACAAATTATTAAATCCTGTCAATTACTCTTAAAATAGTTACATACAATTATAATTACTATAATATAACTATTTTTTCACTGTTTAAATTACAACAAAATTTTCGGTTGGATTTCACAGTCACAATTTTTTTGGGTTGAATCCATAATATATTTGTATAAACATACATGAATGAAAAAATAAACATTATGTGTTTAAAAAAACATAAGTAGAGTTTCATAAAAAAACAGAAGAGTAGAATAATTCCAAAGAAAATTATTTGAAATAGGTAATCATGTGATAGAGTGAGAGTTGATATTTGGCAGCATCTTATCGTAGTAAGGGAGTGACTTGGAGAAGCCGTGGCCATTGAAATTGGATAAGCTATGAACCGTAAGATAATATAAGGTACAGATTTCATCGAAACATGTGATTCTACATGTGCCTCCCAACACCAATTAGTTTCATATGTTTTCAAAATATTATCCTCAACTTAAATATAATGCTTTTAATCACTGCATTGTATCTAGCCACACCTTAACATAATCTGATTTTGCAGACTTCACTCTTTTAATTTATTGTGCCACTATAAGAATGATACATTGAAATGACACTAATATCTTCATACTGTGTACAAACAACTCATACCGTAGATTGAAGTGAACACGTAACTACTAATTAATCTTAAAATATACAAACACACCAAACCTTATTAATTGTTTTTGTTTTTTTAACCCCTCCTCCCCCACCCAAAGTTTATACAAAATTGAAAAACCAGAAGTTGCCGACAGATGAAGTTAATTTTGTAATCTGATCATTTGAAAAGTGAACGAATATTTTTGACAGAAAGGAGTGATATTAATTACTGGTTAGGTAAGTATGCATGGTTTGCAATTGCATTGGAAGGTCCTTTGGGGCGAGTAGTGAGAAGAAAGGTATTTTAGTATAGAAGGAGAGCATTTTAGTAGCATGGTGTCACTGTCTTGCACAGAGAGCTAGTTGATCAACAAAACAAAGCAGATGCAAACAAAAAAGACACATATTGGGGACCATATATTCCATCCTTCACAACCATGGACGCAATCTTCATTCTTCCTTTAATCATATCACACATTTCACCTTCAAATCTTATATATTAAGAATTTGATTTTAATACTCAATTTTACAAATTTGTTTATGACGTAAGCCCTAAATTTTTATGCCGAAATGTATAGATTTATGTGTAAAATTATATATTATAATAATCTAATAATAAATATTATTAAATAGACTGATAAGTTTAAATAAACTTTTGTTGTTAAGATAGATTTTAAAATATTTTGTTATTATATTAATATAATAGTTCAATTTTAAGTTTAACTAAATTTTATAAAACTGATTCCTAAATTAAATTTTATATTTATTTATATATTATGTAAAATTATAATTTGTATGTAGAAACAAAGTAGTCTAGTGACGTATTTTAAATTAATTATAAAAATAATTTTAAACTTAATAAATTTATTATATTATAATTTGAATAATGAATTATATTATCAAAAATAACAACTAATTATATACAATAATTTGTGTTTTTTTTATGGAATACGAGTCTTATTTAAATAATTTTATTAGTAAGATAAACTTTATAAAAAATAAAAAAACTGTTTAAATATTTGATGCAATCATATATACTCAGAACTTAAAAATCAGGATCTTTAATTGATTTATAATAACTTGTACTAGTTAATTCACTTCTTTAGTGTTAAAATATAAAACTTCTGGAAGTAAATTCAAGAATATACATTTATAACAAAATTTATAACAAATAGTTGCCAGAAAAGTTTATCTCAGAACATAAAAAAAATATCTTGAAACCATAATTTTTTTTTTCAAATTTTAAATTTGGAAAATAAACTACAAAAGTAAAAAAAAAAACATTTAAATGCATGTTTCTAGAAGTGTCAAATCTAATGTGAGTAAACTCCATTCTCAATTTAGTATGTAGATGGAGTTCAAACAACTTTGGTATGTCAAATTAACTTATTTAACTCAACTTTTTTTTAAAGTTGTTAATTTTCTTTTTATATATATATGATTATATATATTCTTAAGTTTGCTACATTTGTGTTCTCTGTTTTATTTAACTTTTTTTTAGTTTTTTTTTTCACTTAATGTGATGAATATGTTATTTAACATGAGCTTTTTATATGTATACAAAACTTTCTCTTTTAACTTATTTCATTTTTCATTGAAATTAATATATTGTGATGTTGTCTTCTACTTTCTTTCGTACCATCCCAATTAAACATCAAGAACTCAATATGTATAACATTATAGGTAATTTTTATGCAAAAGAATTGGTAGTATATATAGGAAAAAGGGTGTGTACAAAAAGTAAGGCCTAACCTGTACTAGACATGTAGTTTCCAGTAATCTCTTTTCTACATTTGGGCCTGGAGATTGATTTTGGACTGGGCTAAAATTATCTAGGTCACTTTGAATTTGGGAGATAATTTAGAAATATAACTTAAACAATAAAAGTTCAAGATCATTTTAAATAAATCGTTCACAACTATAACTAACAATTGAACTATTTGTTTGAGACAAATTCTCCCCCCACCTCCTTACCTGCACCTACACTTCCATTTCAACTTTGAAAAATCGATTTTAACTTTTTAAAAACTTTTAAATATCCTTAAATAAAACATAATATCACATTTTAAAATAGTTTCAGGTGCATTTGGTACTCTTAGGTCTCTCTTCTAGTCGTATCACTTTTATTATTCTTAAGTCACAGCGTTTGAGAGAGCAATTTCACCATTTGAGCGAGTGTGAGGATTGACGAAAATATTTGTTATATTTGATGTTTTTTAGTACAAATAAGTTTTTTAGTTTTGCATTCTATTCTTGTAACTTGTTAATTTTTTTTTGGGTTTTGTGCTTCTTAACAAAAAGAAAAGTGAACGAAAACATAATTCCAATAGTAAAAACACCACAAAACTTATCTCGATCATCAACGTTAACCATCATTAACCACAAACAACCACCACCACCTGAAAATGAAGAAGAAAACACTACACTTCACTATACTCTGTAAAAATATTGTTGAAATAAAAAAAGAGTATAAAAGTATATGGGAAGATATGGAAGTGAAGGAAAAATTTGCCTTTTAGTTTATTTTTCTATTTAATTTGTTTTTGTGAGACAATTCTTTCAACTGATTTCAATTTCACCAAATCTATTTTAAATTAAGAGATAAATGTGTTTATGTTAAACACATTTTCATTAGGAAATTTAAAAGACTAATTGATCATTTTAAGGATTTAAAATGCTTCATGGTAAAATGGATGGTTTGCATTGAGAATTCTAATAGTAACTGAATTTTTCATTTTTACTGGGTATTTTAATAAATCTAATTGCTAGAATTCAAAATTCCATTCAAAATTAAAGAATATGAAATAATCCATAGATGTAACACCAGGGTAGCTAGCAAATTACCTTCAATTTTAAGTAATTCCTATAAGTTAAAAGTATAAGATTACAAATAAGGTCTATGGTATGAAAGTTCTCTACACATAAAAATAACTCTTTTTATGCATTTTTCTAACACTAGCATGATTTACCAATTTTTCATCTTATTCAACCACAATAATATTTGTTGTCATAGAAAATTCACTATAATAAACTAAATATAACTTTTTATTTTTCCTATAATTTCTTTTGCAATTATATATTGTTATTAATTGTCAAATTTTAGTTCTCAGAAATAGAAGTGTAAAATATGTTACAGATAAACATGTGGTGTTTTTTTTATCTTGTGTTTGTTGTTGGGCTTAGACCTATATAGATAGCAAGTTTAGAAAGAAGAAAATCACGCGAGGAGCACGTGAGGCATGGCGGTTTATAGAGGGAACAGCGAAGAGTAAAGTTAAGGTGGTAGTTTGTAAGTAGTAGAGTTCACAAATTGAGAATTTCGGTAGACACAAGAATAAACCTGAACCCAACGAATCAACCAACCAACCCCATAAACCCTAACTTCCATATTTCTTCTTCAATGGCCACCCTCGACCCAATCCAAAACGGCACCACCAATCCCCTTCTATCGGACAATCCCGACCAAGCTGAACCTCCCTCCACCACCTCCGACGACGACCACACTACCGAGGCCGCTGCCGAGAAGCGGTGGCCGGGATGGCCCGGCCTCTGCGTGTTCCGCCTCATCGTGCCGGTCCTTAAAGTTGGAAGCATCATTGGCCGCAAGGGGGAGCTCATCAAGAAGACCTGCGAGGAAACGAAAGCTCGCATTCGAGTCCTCGACGGCGCGGTTGGCACGCCCGATCGAATCGTGAGTGTTCCCTATTTCAGTTCTAGGGTTTCTTCGTTTTTATAACTTGCTGGATTTTGTTAGGCTCCGTCATTTCTCATGGAATATTCAATATTGCTTGTATAGTACTAGTATGGATTTTTACTTTCACTGCCGGGAGGTTACAAGTTGGATTCTTTGTGCTCGCGTATTGGTTTTAGCTCATTGCGTTACTACCCTTAGTTTCCAACTTAAATTGTTATTCTAGTTTCATTGATTGTGAGGTTTTTTCGTTAGATATATAGTTTCTCGGAGTGTTTTATAGTATTTGTGGGGTGGTTTCTATGTTGATTTTTTTGTTAATGCTTACGGGAGGCACATGATAAGCGTAGTATCAGTGGTTGTAACTTCACCTGTAGTGTTAGGGTTTGAATCTATGGGAACCCACGGTTAGTTAACCCCCGAAAAATGCTTGTGGGTGGTGTGGCCGTATGTATTATTGCCACGTTGCTTAGGTTCCAATTATTTTGAATTATAAGTCAGGCCACCGTGTCTGTTCAGTTCGGGATAATCTTTTCACAAGCACATAACGATGTTGTTTCCCTTATAATTTATGTTGCTTACAGCTTTCAATGCAGGTAGCAAATTGCCAAAGTGAATGGAAGTTGACTACGTTATTTAATTGGTGTATGTGTTGTGCAGATGATGCTTGTTTTCAAATAACTTTTTTTCACGCTTATCTTAGATGATAACTTCTATTTGATTTGTGTAGTTCGGTTTTGTCATTATATTGTTTGAATTTTGTTTTTAGGTACTAATATCAGGGAAGGAAGAGCCAGAGGCAGCACTTTCTCCTGCTATGGATGCTGTCATAAGGATTTTTAAACGTATCTCAGGGTTGTCTGAAATTGATGGGGAGAATAAAGCAGCAGGGCTTGCATTTTGTTCCGTTCGTTTATTGGTGGCCTCAACGCAGGCTATCAATTTGATTGGAAAACAGGGTTCATTAATTAAATCTATACAAGAGAGTACCAGTGCTTCCGTTAGAGTACTTTCTGGAGGTGTGCCTGCTGTCCCTGTTATCCGATAATGTGGCATACATCATCTATGATTTTCTCCCTGTCTTGATAGCATCCTTTTATTTTGCCTATTCTTCCTTATATTGACTGACGTCATATAAAGTGTGCTGAATCATATATTTAATTACTGACATTTGGTTTACCGGTTTCTACGGAAGATTCTTGAAATGAGGTGGTTTTGTCTTTTAAGTGTTTTTACCACTTAGATAGTGGCTAGAATCTAAATGAAGTAAAGATGTATTCATAACCTTTATTCATACCAAATCATTTTCCTCATAGACGAGGTTCCCTTTTATGCTGCTGCGGATGAGAGGATTGTTGAGCTGCAGGGAGAAGCCATGAAGGTCCTTAAGGCTCTGGAAGCAGTAGTTGGGCACCTGAGGAAGTTTTTGATTGACCCCAGTGTTCTTCCTTTATTTGAGAAAAGTGTAAGTTTTATCTTTTCCAATTTTTAAATTATGCTGAAATTGTCAATACCAGTGTATATCATGTACTTTACTGTTATTTTATTTAGCTCCCATGTTGACTATCATGTATTTACACTAAGATGTGTTTTTTTTTTATTCAAGTACAATGCATCAATCTCCCAAGAGCGACAAGTAGATACTACTTGGGTTGACAAACCATCACTGCATAGTGCTTCACAACCTAGCATTGCGAATGATATTCCTCTTTCATCAAAAAGGGAGTCTCTCTTTGCTGACCGTGAAAGCCATTTGGATTCATTTCTCCCTCCCTCTACAATGTCAATATATGGGCAAGATTCTTCACTTTCTAGTCTTCGTTCTTCAGCACTCAGTCGTTCCAGTGCTCCTCCTATTGTTACCACGGTTAGTAATTTCAAGCATCAACAAATTTTGATGTTCTATTTGATATGGGAATTTCCTTGGTAACTTGTCAATTCCGTTGTTATTTTTTTTTTCTTTTTACCATTGATTGTTATATTTTCTTTTTACTATCTGTCGGAAAAAAAAAAGGCTAATTTACTTAGTCCCTATAATTTATTTGGATTCAATTCAGTCTCTCTTTCACTAAAAGGTTCAATTGAGTTCCACAATTTTAAAAATGGCAGCACCCTTGCCAATCTGTTGAATTGAAACTGGAACTGTTAATCTTGTAACTTACGTCAGTTTTGCTTACAATTAATGGTGTTTTTTTTAAATGCGAAACATTATTATATTAAAAATAAAAACATAAAAAAATTAAATGTAGCTTGAAAGTAAAATTAAAAAAAACAGATTTTGTTGTCTGAAGCCCTTCTCTGCAACTTTCACTTTACTCCATAGTTTGCAAATTGCAACACAGTGATGATGGGAGGTTATGAAAGTGATACAATAGAATTAAATGAGATACAATTTGAATTCATTGATGAGAGTTGTTTGAAATTTCAGTTACAAAAGATACTTGTACACATGGCATATCCTAACTAACTAGCTAGCACTGCAAGGTTCAACATGACAAACTTATAACAGAAATACAGCTGTCAATTGACAGCTGCGTAACCATCCCAACAAACAACAGAAAGGCAGTTGCCAGTTGACAGCTGTGTAATCATCCTAATAAATAGAGAGGCAGCTTTCAGTTGACATCTGTGTGTCATAGGTTCATACAGAGTAATATACTCAAACAGAGGGCAGCCAAAATGCCAACATATCTTTTCCCCTGTCTCCCATTTATAACCAAACCCCAAAACCCACTCCCTGCACTTTTCCCTCTTTATTCTGGTTTTGTGCTGTTTTCTTTCAAGCCGAGGTAGAAGAAAGTGTTGTACTTGGGGTTTCACATCAACTGTGAGATCATGGTTATCAAACTCGCGAGTCAACTCGTTGACTCGTCCAAGTTTACGTGCCCACTTTGCCTTATCGAGTTAACTCAGTAGTAAACTTGTTTTTTGGGTAAATTCGGTGGACTTGGCATAGAGTCGGTGAAATCGCAGTGGACTCGCAACTCTGGTCCGAGTTGGCGAGTCCAACTGGGTCTTTTTTAAACCCCAAAACGATGTTGTTTGTGTTTGCGTATGGATTGCGTCTTCCTAGTGTTCTTCTGTGGAGTGTGGCGGTAGATCGAGTGGAGCGTGTGGTGGTTGCGGGTTGCAGGTGGTCACGGGTTGTAGGTGGTCGCGTCGCTGTGGTCGAGGGTTGCAGGTGGTTGCTTCGCGGGTTGCAGGTGGTTGCTTCGCGGGTTGCAGGTGGTGGCGTCGCAGGTTGCAGGTGGTGGCGTCGCAGGTTGCTGCTTATCATTTAAGGTTAGACATGGGTAGGGAAGGGATTAGGGTTCTGTTTTTTTTTTTATTGGGCTGCTGCAGAATGAAGTCTGTTTTTTTAATTGGGCTTGCTGCACATTTGTTTTTTGGGCAAAAATTGAATTTGGAGGAGCATCATATTTTTTAAGGAATGTGTGGGAGGGAGTGGATCAAATTCAAGTGAGGTTAATAGAATTGCAACTTCTAATAGAAGTAAAAATGTTCTAGGAAACTATTAATTTTTTTTTAATATGAAAGTAGACTCTTACGAGTCTACGTGTCGAGTTTACGAGTCGAGTCTACGTGTCGAGTTTACGAGTCGAGTCTACGGAGCTCTCACAAGTCTACGTAGACTCGCGAGTTTGACAACCTTGCTCATACCTTACCGAGTTAACTTGGTAGTAGACTCAGTGAACTCGTTCAAACTCGTGAGTCTGCTCTAAGTTGGCTAGTTCAATTGGGTTTTTGTTTTAACCCAAAACGATGTCTTTAGGGTTTGTGTTTTTTTTGTTTCACGTTCGTTTTGTTTTGGTGGTGTTGCGTCTTCTCTAGATTGCGGAGGTCATACGTCTTCTCTGAACAAGTGCGGCGATGGTGGCGATCGAGCAGAGGAGGTTGCGCAGTGGTGGCGATTGTGCAGAGGAGGTCACACGGTGGTGGCGGTTTGTGTGGTTGCGGTGGTCGCGGGTGGCAGGTCTACAATGGTGTCGTTCATCATATAAAATTATTGAGATGGATGGTGCTGGAATTAGGTGGTGCTGGAATTAGGGTTGCATTATTTTGTGGTGTGATTTAGGGAATTAGGGCTTTTTTTTATTGGACTGCACTAATTGGGTTTTTTATTGCGCTGCACTAAATTGGGTTTTTTTATTTAATTGAGGTGCAGATTTTTTTTTTGTTTGCAGTGCTTTCTTTTTTAATTGGGAAAACTTGGAGTAAATATTTTTAAAATTTTTTTTTTATGCGAAAGTAAACTCACGAGTTTACGAGTCGACTCTACTGACCTCTCGCGAGTCTACGTAGACTCGCGAGTTTGATAACCTTGTTTGAGATGACGAGATTTCATGGCAATGATGAGTCAAACTTGAGAGTGGAAATGGTGTTGGAGTTGTGGTCCATTAGACTGTATGAAATCAATGTCACGATAACCTTAGTTGGGAACAAGAAAGCTTTCCACCTGTGGCTGAGCAAACCGATGATGCCTGGTGAATGACCCTTTGTTGTTGTGGCAAGTCAACCACTAGATTAGTATGAGTTATGAGTTTATGTGCTCTCTGAATTGTCAGGGCTGCAATCCAATGCTGCAGGTCTCAAGATAGATGCAGGCAGAACAGTCAGATGTGGTTGACATTATCATGAGTGGTGTCGATGAGGAAGAAGTATCAGTGAAATAATATTGTTTTTTGTAATTACATTTGTTTTTAAATTGTTCAATAATAGCAAATATAGAGACAGTTTTTAACCACCCATATTCATATGAAAACTACTAAAAATCACAAAACTAACAACCTTGGTCCCAATTAAACGGAAGGGCCACAAATAGCTGCCTTTTATTGATTTAAGAGACTTAATTGGATCTTTTTTATTAAAATAGAGATTAGATTGAATCAAATAAATTGAGGGACCAAATAGGTAATTTAGCCAAAAAAATAACCATTATTACTAATTTTTTATTTAAGAGCTTTTATACATTTTGATTCATGTTATCCAAATTTTAAATGAAGGTACATTAATTTCTGATTTATTATTCATGTACTTTTCTACCTATTATTCTGATGATGATCTGGCTATGGGCCAAGCTTTTAAAGTGACTCATACTATATGATTTTGTCACTCTAGCATGGACCGAAGGCATGCTTTCTTTTCCACTTCTACATATCTGCTTATGCATCAATCTTCTTTGTTTTTATTATTTTAGTGTTTGACAATGATGGTAACTTCCACCTTCATTTACTGTTTCTACTTATTAGGTAATACAAACAATGCAAATACCACTGTCCTATGCAGAGGACATTATTGGTATACAAGGGACTAATATTGATTACATTCGCCGCACCAGTGGAGCAATACTGACCGTGCAGGAGAGCCGGGTGCCTGATGAAATCATTGTGGAAATTAAAGGCACCTCATCTCAGGTTCAGACAGCACAACAGTTGATTCAGGTACGAGACTCAAGCCTATGAAACGAAAGTCATGCTTTTGTGGTCCTGTTACTTTTGTATGACTATGATATGCATTGGGTTTATATATGTACGCTTGGGCAGGTACATTTTCTTTTTTGTGTAGATGTATATGGTGGATTCCTCTAACATATTCATTGTACAGTCACTTTTTGTCGACATTAAATCTTCACTAGTTAGAATGCTTAGTTGATATCCATTCCTCATGTTGGCTGAAACATTTATTCTACTTATAATTAGATCACTTGGTTGGATAATGGAAGAACAGTAAAAGAAGCTACGAGAAATGAGATAAAAATGATTAATCTATCTTTATTAAGAGGTAAAGTAGGACATGAAAGTAGTGAAGATGGTTTGATTAGTTTAGTATTCCTGTTCATAATATGTTGGTGGGGGTGGAAGGAGGAGAAAGAAATGTCAGTTTTCAATTTTCAGAAATACATCTACAAACTAATCTAGAACATTAAGTGGGTAGAATCTGAACCTATCAAATACTCGCAACTAAAAAGTATGACCATTGCATGATTTTCTTTAAGGTACATATGATTGCGATTGGATGTCTGTTAGTTGGGCTTTTCCCCTAGTAGACGGCAAACCAATCCCTTTTTGGGTGATGGGATTTTACATAAGATATGAGAACTTCATCTTTATTCTGGATTTTTTATAAATTCATTTATTATCAAATGAAATTACCAGACGTGTCAGTTTCTATGTTACTCTTAAATTTTGTTGCAAGCACCTTTTACTTAATATATATCCTGGCTGCCTCCTCTTTAGGACTGTTTCACTAATTGTGGAATAAAGAGTTGGCATGATTACAACCATAATTCATTTCTGGTCTTCTGCTGTATGTTTCATTCATTCAATTTTCATACAGATTAATGAATTTTGATTGGATACTACCCATCACCGATCGAATTCATACCAAAAGAATAGATTTAGGGATGACAATGGGTTGGGTATAGGTAGTACCTACTTGCTATACTCTTTAAATTTATTTATACCCACGGATATTTATGAATGAATACCTGCAGATATTTTTTAATTTTAAATAAAATTATTTTAAAAGATTTCTTTAAGATATAAATGTAGATAAAAAATAAATTTTTGAAATATAATTCAGATAAAAAATAAATTATTACTGCAAATAAATATGGTCTTTCTAATTATTTTTTAAATAAGTTGCACCACAAAGGATAAAGTTTTAAAAATTTATCTTTTTAAAATATGATTAGACTTGACCCACATATATCATGACTGCATCCATATGATTAGGGATTTTTTTTTCATATTTAGATTTACTTTGTATGGTTATACTGATAGAAATGTGTGTGTTACAGGAAGTTATAAGTAATCACAAAGAACCTGTCACGAGTAATTACAGCAGGTTAGATACAGGTCTGAGGTCTTCTTATTCTCAGCTGGGCAGTTCGTCTTATTCGTCATCTTCCTACAGCGGGTATGGATCTTCTGGTCTAGGAGGCTATAGTACTTTCAGACTTTGAATTGCTTTCTCTAGGTCACTATGACTTCATTTTGAGCCTAATTGTTCTAATTGGGTGTGATTGGGGAGAGTGAATGGCATGTGTAATTTGGTAGTCTTTGATGTGGCCAGAGTGAATGGCATGTGAAATATTAACCATTTTCAGGAGGATGTTTAGTTTTGTAGTGTATATGTGCATTGATTTAAAGCATAATTATGGGATCTATAGGGCATGCAAACTATATGTTATAATTTTATTTTATCCTTCCAATGCTAACTATTCTTTCCTTCACCTGTCATTACTTTAAATACTTCAAAATATAAAATATTTAGTTAATGCAATATTTCCGATTTTAGATATTAAAACTTTATTTTAAACTTGATACACTATCGAAAAGTTTTTATTGATTCACTCGTTTATTAAATATTCTCAATTGAATAAAATATAACACTATATTAGAAATTTCAAATATTTTAAATTTGATTCAGTAATAAAATGTTTTAAAAAATGTCTTGACATTTTCTTATTTTTATGTGCTTATCCAATTTAACATTGGTGACATTAATATTATATTAGACACTAATGAGTATTAACTGGAATGGTCACTGATATGAAACAGTAATAAGGGTTTTGGTATTTAGAAGATAAAATAATAATTTCCGATTTTAAAGAACCAGAAAAATATTTTATAATAAGTTAATTTATAATTTGCATTATTTATATGGTAATACATTTAACTTTCTTATGGGTCAATTTAAAAAACTGAATCACGTTATGAATAATTAAATAATATTCTGTAGTTGTGAATACTAAATTTAACTCGACTCTATATTTTAACTCTAAACCATGTATAAAGAATTATCATAAAAAAATTGTTTATTTATTTAGCCACATACAAAACAAACCATAAGATGTTTTAATATCAAATTTAAAACAATTGATGTTTTAAACTTCTTAAACACTGTATTTTTCTTACTACATATTTATTTTATTTTTCGTGTTATTTAAAGCAATGAGTAAGGAAGAAGGTTATTTTCTTGCAACCATAGGAAAAAGGCTTAATAATTCTCATGAACATGTCGCAGGGTATTCTATGATTAAAACTATAAATTTTTATTCAACCATTAAACTTAAGAGAATGGCTAGTGTGAAGTAAGAAAGAAGGGGTGCACTTGTTTGAGAGATGGTCTTTTGTTCCTACAATAAATAAAAAATGAAAAATAATTTTTACACAAGGAAAATGATTTTAGATTTTAAGGTTTTATCAGTTCTTCTTTATAGAACTCATGTGGAATGTGATTGTAATAAGTCGTGGGGTTTGTTTCAATAAGACCTTTAACATTAGATGATTATGTTTGTGTGTAGCAAGACTGTGTGTTGTTGATGATAGATTTGTAGGTTGGTGTTTTTACTAGATTGTGTTGATAAGATTGTTTTGTCATCTTCACTTCTTTGGTTTTGTTGTTGTAAGGATAAAGTTTGTTCAATATTCTATTTTCTGTTCATTGTTATTGTCTGATACTCCAGTATCATCTTCCTTTGTTCTTGTTTTGGATATATCACTACCTAAAATTATAATGTTTTATTAAATTTATAGTATTAGTTTACGTTCATATATAATCCCAGTGGTTACATGTACTCCTTGTAGCATTTCTTTATTTTTTAGTTCTTGTAATACATCTATTCTGTCGTTAGTTTCTATAATATTTTGCTCATTTTCAATGAATTCTTTTCAAAACTAAAAACAAATTATTAACATGTGTATATCACTATGATAAAGTAAAATATAAAATAAGGAAAAACCAGAGAATGTTTTTTTAACTGAGTATTTTAAAAAATAAATTCATACATACTAAAATATAAAAGAGAAAATTGAAATACTAATAGATGAAAAATCTGGTACGAAATTAGTTATATATACATATAATATATAATATAGAGTGGACTAAAAAAATGATGTTAATATCAGAGAGAGAGAAGTTATCCTAAAGGCTTGACCCAAAGCCACTCACTGGTGCGTATTGCAGCAATGCCCACTTTGAATCTCTTCACAAATGTGCCTGTTGATACCGTCGTTGCCTCTGACATCCTCAGAGATGCCACAAAAGCTGTTGCAAAAATCATCGGAAAACCCGAATCCGTTAAGTCCACTTTTATCCTCTATTCTTCCCCTTCACGCACTCTCTTTCAATACTGTTCACCACTTGCTTGATCAAATTACTCTATAAAAATATCAAAACTTTACCTAACCCATGTCATGAAACTTATTAAGGATACCATTTACCTTCGAGACTGGACACTATTGCTGTCTGTTGACACTTTTTCCTGTTTAGTTTTTCGGTAATTTGATGTTCCACGGTTGAATAGTTGTTTTGCTACTTTAATTTTCAGTATAATTTGACATGGATTTTGTCTTCTTCTTTTTTGTCTGGGGATCACATTTCAGTATGTGATGATTTTGTTGAATGGGGGAGTGCCTATTGAATTTGCTGGAACTGAAGAGCCGGCCGCTTATGGAGAATTGATCTCAATTGGGGGCCTTGGTCCGAGTGTAAATGGAAAATTGAGTTCTACCATTGCAGAGATTCTTCAAACTAAGCTTTACATTGACAGTTCTCGATTTTATATCAAGTTTTATGATGTTCAGGTAAATTGTTGCTTTGTTCTATGTTGGCTTGTGTGATTCTGAGAATTTTGCTAATTGATATTGTTTACCACTTTTTGGTATTGTCTGGATTTTTGAAATATTTGTATGTGGAGTGAAGTGATTTCGTTCATCTATCTTCTTTTATTCTCTGCCATATATATTGAAGCTTTTTTGGATCTTCAAACATAGAGGTTTATTTTGTATCTTGCAATTCTATTATGATTCTTAGAATGTTTGTTGGAGGAAGCAAAAAATGGGATGAATTAGTGCTGTTTTTCAGGGAATGGTTTGCTAACGACACAAGTTATTAAGTAGAAATTGATTTTGGATGTTGCTTAGCCATATTTTGTCTGTAGTAATAGAGTAAATAACTTTTTATCAGTCATAGAAAATATGCTTGCTACTACAAAAGAAAATATCTTTGCTAACTTTATCATGCACCTCTGGTCCTTGTATTGTTTATTTAAAAAAGAAGTTATTTTCCATTATTTTCATTATTTTTTCATTGTTTTGAAATTGCTGAAGCACATTTATGAACATTACCAAAGTGGGTGGGTCAAGAATACCCTTTCAAATAGCTTCCTGTCCATTCCATGAATGTTATACATAATCTCAACTTTTGTGTTCATTACATTCGTTTTCTGGTGCAGCGCTCATACTTTGGGTTCAATGGCTCAACCTTTTAATTTTGTCTGGTGCAGCGCTCATTCTTTGGATTCAATGGCTCAACCTTTTAATTCAACTATCTTTCTAGACTTAGATTCGTGGGGTTTCAATGAGAAAGAAACTAGCCATTCATCTTCTTTTGGATGATTATAAATCTGTATGCAAGTTTGTATGAATGAATACAGTAGTTTATCGAAATGGGAAAAAACTTCTTCCTCTATTCCCCTTTTTGATGCCTTAAAGATTCATGTCTTCAATTTATTTCTGTTCATGTGTGATCTGAATCTTAACGAGCTTCATAAACCATACAGAGGTGATTTCTGTTTGCAAGGGTAACTGATGTCACTGTCGCCATTAAGTGTAGCTTTGGGACATTTAACATAGTTTGTTTGGAAATGTTACCAACTCTAACCATGTGAAGAAAAAATGCAGTTAACACACTCTTGATATTTTCTTATAAGCACTCTTCTATTATACAAGTAAAATAGCATATTAGTCTCACTAATAGAGAGTGGACTCATAATTTCATGGGATAGGCATAGGATTTCACTGAATAATGGTGTTTAGAAAATTAAAAGTGCATTACTAGTATTTCTCTAAAATAAATTATGTATTATTGTGCAAACTTTTTAGTATCTCTTTCTCGAGCAAAGATTACATATGTACCCAAAAAAGATCTCGTTTTGCAAATTAGTTAGACATTTATAAAACACGATATTTCTAGAATGCCCAATGATAATTGCATGTTAATACTTAGTCGTATTTTATAAATATTACAAATAGGAATATCATTGTATGAATAAAAATCAAGTAAATGTTGACAATAAAATTTATCGAAATCAATAAAATCTACATATTTTTTCAAAGCTTATAACAAAATTTTCAAGAATTACATTATTGTAAAACACTACTACAAACCTAAAACAGAATTTGTTAAGAAAATTGAAAATGTTATCAATCGCATCCCGAGTACACTTCTCTAGAAACCACATCATAATTAGGCATTATCGAACACAAATATGGATGATAAAATAAATTCAATAAAGTCATCTGAAGTCATTATACCAAAGACACTTTAGTTTTAAGATAGCATTTTGTCTAGGTGGACATTTGTATTAAGTGACAAATAAAAACAAATTAAAAAATCTTAAAAGAAAATCTTTTTAGCGGACAAAAGTTTCAAAAAATATATACTTCCATAAAAGTTAATTAGAAAAATTCCCTCCTATAGAAGTTGAAAAAAATTAGATCAAATAGTACTTATGTTGTTCTTTTCAAGACAATTGATCATACAATGAACTTGTATTTAAATAAACGAATATGATTTGTTTTATGCTAACGAAGGATAAGGAACAGATGACAAATAACATTTTTAAACATGGTCACTAAAGCAAGTTAAAGAAAGAAATGTGATTTTTTTGTCATAAGAAAGTGTGCCGTATAAAATCTACGGTCTACAAGGATAGAAATACACAATTTGGACTGAAAAACGGAGCAAATGTACACATGGACCACAATTTAATATGAAAATTTTCATTTTGTCATTTACGTTGTAATGGAAGTGTTTCCAATATCATCGTCAACAATTCACCATCCATATTTTGCTTGCGTTTCAGCTTTAGTAAGCATGCCCTTTGCACGCCGCTCAGCGAGTTTCATTTCATTTTGTCTCATATCGAAGTACAACGAACCAATTTGATGCTTCCTCTTGTGCAGCTTTGTAGGCTTCCCCTTTGTCGAAGCAGGCTACAAGAATACATTTAGTAAGCACAAAACAACTGATATACAATGTATAGTAATTGCCAGTGACCAAGATTTTCTACTTGATCGATTTGAATCTGTACTGACACACGGGTAAACTCCTAATAGCAATGCAAATATAAACATTTATCTTTTTCTTTGTCACCATTACTGCTAGCTCCGTATTTTTATGTAACACTGGTAAAAATGGTGCAAATGGAAAAGAAAAAAAACCTTATCTTTCTTTTACAAATCTTCCGTAAAGAAAAACAAATGATGACAAGAAGAGCACTTCTTAACATTTACAATATAACGATAAGTTAAAATAACACAGAAAATGTGTAGCTTTTTTTTTCTCATTTTTTTATTAATAATGAGAGGGAAAAACACAAGTTGCTAAGCAGTACATCAACATGCAAAGAGTTATAACTATAATGTGATGAATGGTTATACTAACATACAATCCAAATGAAGTATGGCTCAACTTAACAATGCAAGATATGCCATAATTCCTTTAACTAAAATATAAGAAAAAGAAACAAAAGCACACCCCTATGTGAAATTCATGGTCAGCTTTTCTCCAACTTCCTTTTATCTCCATAAAAGGAAAGATGAGATAAATTTCATACATATATAAGCAATATGGCTCAGTGACCTGTGAGGAGAGCAGCTAATATATATCATAATATGACCTAGGACAAGCTTATGTAGAGTTTATACACATCAACTACCTTCATTAGTAGACTTAATTGTAATTAAACTACAAACTAAATTCATCTTATACATTTAAAATTACAATACCAACCCAGTCTAAGTGTATGACCGTGCAAGTTCCTAGTAAGATGAGCAGGGTTATAACTGAGGGATAGCAAAATATGGTGGACAGAAAAAAATCCACCCAATACAGGTGCTGCCATGGCCTACGCGGCCACTATACTTGGCCTCCCTCTACAGATTGCTGATGGCTGAGGGGTCGAATAACACCACATTATCGCCTTGTTTAACATTAGATGGAAATAGTATTAAAGTCCGATTTTAACTTCCCAAATAGAGGGTGGCATCTAACGATACATCACTATTAAGTAATGGGAATTTTAATGATTTGACATTATTTAACAATGATCAGCATTAGCATCTAAATACTCTCTTTACTTTATAGAATACAAGCCACAGAACATATCCCCCATGTATAGTTCAAGTTTTAGTTTCTTGATAAATGAGCAATGTCTCGTTGACTCACTCCAACATGGACAAGCATTATACAATCTCACTCGATCAAGGGGCTTGAAAACATCATTCTAATTATGTAGAAGGAATAAATTTCATCTAAGTCACCCTTCTTCTTCCAAGTTATTGGTAATAGGTTGAATGAAACTTCAAAACCACCTAACACAAAAGATGTTTGACAATATAAAAACATATAGTCCCTCAGGTAAGCAACTGCAATGAGTAGTGATTTCAGAACAAAGAACCGCACACCATTGTCACTTGGTAACTGCATGCAGTATTCTCAAGGTGAGTGAATATTCTTGTAATGTGAATTAATGTTAAAGAATCGGACATATTCATGACCGATGAGATATGATCATTAATGTAGGCACTTGATAGTCTCTGCATTTATTGTTGTCCAGATTGACAATAAAACTTGAGCAGGGGCATTTAAGAACAGTGTTCATATTTGAACCAATATAAAAGAGTTATTTATGCACTTCATATTTGTTCGCATAAAGTTCTTGGGAGAATAATGACCATGAGGGTTCCATCAATAAAAACTCTGTTATGGCTATCTATGAAAATCTTTCCATACCCTATATTCACTTGGGACCTGCACTAGAAGGGATTAACTGGTCATCAATCTCTCTCAATAATTAATCTCCCAAGGTTAATAAGTTATCTATGAAACCCCCCTTCAACCCAATATCTGTTTGAGAACTAGAGCGAGGAATTAACAGGTCGTAATCATAGGATGTTTTAGAAGGCAGGGGGAGCGCCTCTTGCATGCAATTACTAGAAAACTGTCATTACATGTCCCCTAAACTAAAGGAAAAGGTCAACAACCATATTCTAAGAACTGTACCCAATAACCTTATCAATAATTTTCAACATAACAAAATCCAAAAAGTACACTCATCTCTCAATTTAACTGAGAACTTTTAACAAAACTTCCTCGACAGAGATTGACAATCTAATATATCCAATTTCCCAATGCTTTAGAACAATATCTCTCTTTGACATATTATAAACAACTTCTTAGATGTCTGAGTATTGTGTTTCTTCCAGCCGGATGCAATACAATTATCGTTCCACATACCAAAATTTCTAAGGTCTATTTTCTTTTCTGTTTATTTTGAAAACTATTAGTCATGAATTTTCTCTGGTGCTCACAAAAATGTGGGACACTAACTTTGAAGCCTTCTACTACCCCAATCACCGCCTCAAGAACCCATATAAGCATCAGTGCTTTACACTACACGTGATCCAGCAAATAATATTTAGTCCTTTCTCTACAATATTCAAATCTAGATATCGTATAGACAAACATATCATCTTCAGTGATTACTTTTTTTACTGTTTGGGCTATTCTAAATGGGTATTCGTCATCCTACTTCAGTGAATGAGCAACAGTGTTATTTTTGTATTTTATTAATTATTTGCAGTCTATTTTATTCAAATTATTTTAGACAGATAAATCGGATCTATCCTGGATTTGAGGTGAATGGAAGTTGGTCTGCAACAAGGAAGATCAGGACTTTCTTAATACAAAGCATATCTCAATTTTTCTTCAAAACAATCCCCACCTGTTAAGGAAAAGACCTGTCCTATATTAGAAAAGCAGGCTAAATTATCTCACAAACCACTGGAAACATGTTTTCTTTCAAAATCTTTGAAGCCCCCAGCCAACAGTCACACATACACTAGACCAAAAGGGCACAGAATAACTAGCCAAAAAACTGAATACCTACTCCTACAGCCAACTAAAACCAACTGCCCAACATGTAAAAACACAAGTTCAGAAATGAGAATACCTGATAAGTTGGTCCGAAAGCAATCCCAGTTAGCTTCACCTGATCCTCTCTCGGCCGATTCTTAATCAACTCATCTTGCTTCACTTCTATAACTTCCATGGGAACCTCATGCCGCCCTCTCTTCCCAGGAATCCTCACCACACTTTCACTAATCCCAGAAGCTTCCGGCACCGGTGCTGCTGAAACGTCACCCCAATTATTCCCATACTGTCCATAATCTCCATAGGCCTCACCATAATTCCCGTACTGTTCGGTTCCATAAGCAGCAGCCCCAGCCTCAGGCTCGGGAACCGAACCATAATTGCCATAATAACCAGCATACTGGTCAGTGGCATATTGGTAATTCTCATCATTTCCGTAATCCCCTACACTCTGATCCACGGTAACACTGCTCGAACCGCCAGAATTCGACGCCGTTTCCAGTGCCGGTGATTCGGTTTCGATGATGGATCTCCGACCTGAACCGGAACTCGCATGAACACCGAGAGTGGCAGCGTTCCTTGGCGCCGGAATATTGGCGAGGAAGGATTTCACAGAGGAGGTTTGCGTGGAGGACACTAACTTTTTCTTTCTCCTATCTCGTTCTTCTTCTTCTTCTTCGTCATCGTCGTCGAGAAGTTGGGTAGGGTTTGTGAGAGGGATGATTGGGGGCCTGAATTGCACGACGCGTTTGGGTTGTGGGATTTGGGGTTTAGGTTTAGGGTCGGCGGTTTCGCTGGAAGTGGCGAGGGAAGGTTGTTTGGGAGGAGGAAGAGATTGAAAGAAAGAAGAAGACGATGATTTTGGTTGGGGAAGAGATTGAAAGAAAGAAGACGATGATTTGGGCTGGGAAAGAGATTGAAAAAGCGATGATTTAGGTTGAGGAAGAGAGGAAAACGACGTCGTCGTTTTGGGTGGGATTGTTTGCTGCTGTTCTTCTTCTTCTTCTTCTGAAGAGGCGTAGTTTGCGAGTAGAGAATCCATAACCACCACAACGCTATTGATTATTACAATTGCGAATTGAGAGAACAACACCACCACTCTTTTACCTATTTTCCTCAAACCCTACCCAAACCAAACCTCTATATTCACTCTAATACTACATAAATCTCTTCACCTTTACTTCAATTTTTTTTTAAAAAAATTCACAATATAAATTTAAAATCTTCACCAAAAATCAAAGTAATTAATTTTAGAAAAATGTTTGAGAGAAAAAAAAAATTATTACTTGATATGTAGTTCTGTATCCATATTACAGTGGTTTCTTAATCCATTTTTTTAACTTTAAAAATCGATTATTTGAGAAATTTTACGTGGTGCCCCAATTTTTTTATTCAACTTAAGAAAAAAACTTCATATAAAAAACTATTCTTTCAAAGTAAAAATACAAATTCCTAAATAAAATTAATTAAATTAAGTAAATTTTATTTGAAACACAATTAAGTAAAAATAAAAATATATAAAAGTATAAAAAATTAAGAGTTTTTTCATGTTTTTATTATTAAAATAAAGCAGAAATCTGTTGTACCGGTACGATCAAGTAATAAATACGCAACAAAGAAGCAATTATAACTGGTGTTGAATGAATCAAACGCAAGTTCCGAAATACCCACAAAATATTTCATTGCAACACAACACCTCCACAATATCAGGAAGTCACTATCCATGTTTGTTATTATCTGACTATCCAGTTCACGCAGGCAAAAGCCCATAAGTCAACCTATAAATAGAACTTCTGAGGGAGAAAGAAGGTACGTTTTTATACCTTAGGAGAGAATACCTAAATTATAGACGGAGTGCAATCGCAGGTACCTCCGACCAACGGAACACACACATCGAAAGGAAGAAACTTGAGGGAACTTGAAGACAACCAAAATATCAACAAATTGTGTACCCAACAGCTAGGTATTGTCTAAGTCCCATCGTCCGATACATTTGCATTTTTAAAAAATGATGTGATAATAGAGAAATATATAAAATACCGTGGAGAATTATATAAATTAATTTAACAAACTTTTATATGTAATCTTTGGTAGAGAAACTTAAAGAGAATAAAAGCTCAATAAACAAAAATTTCGCATTTGAAAATGAAATTCTTGTGAGCCAAAAAGTGTGTGCATGTATTGGAAAATAAGAATCTAAAAAAATTGAGAAAAAGTGCTTTGTTCTTTAAAATAATTTCGACTAAATATGCATTAAATGAATTGTGTATTAGATTAATTACTTTTGTTCAACAATAATGAACATGCGTGGAAAAAAGAGAGACAGTTAATATGTAAGATTGAATTACAAAATTAATTATTATTTTCTTCTTTTTATATTAAGAAAAATCAGATTTAGTAATATTATGAGGTTTATACAAATATTAGATATTTATGCTCTCCAATAGTGTTAGTCATTCTTTCTGAAATAAGTAATTTGTATTAATACAATGGTTAACTATATTGAATTCACGTTTAAAGTAATTGGCTTTTAAAGTTCTTTTGAAAAATTAATTAAAAATAATTTGTTCATTTCTTTAATTCCTACTAACAACAACAAAAGGAGTGTTAGGGCCACAGAATGAAGCATAAAAAATAAGACAGTTTTGCACCCTATAAAGACTAAACTATCCTTATTATTTTTTAAAAACCTTAAAATGCCCCTAATTTCTAAAAACCCTAAAACTCTCACTTTCATTTTGCGACGCTATTCCAGAACTCCACATCTCTTTATGCTTTAGGGTGATATTGTCAACTTGAAGGTAAGTAAAATTTATTGTTTTTTGATCTCTACTTCTATCTTTTTTTTGGATTTTCGTTTCTACACTTCATCTATAATATTTCAGATAACGCACCCCGGTAGTTTTACGGAATAAAGAATCTGTATATGTTTTTTCACATTCCAAATTATGGAATCCGTAGAAATTTTGGATTGATGTTTCTGGTAAAATTTCGGATTTCTATTTCCGATAATATTCTGGATTGATGAATCCGTAGCACATTATTCAATTCCAGATTGATGAATCCGTAACACATTACTCAATTCTGGATTCATCAATCCGTAGCACATTACTCAATCCCGATCCTACTTCTCTACCTTGCTATGCACAACTACAAAGACCCTGCATGCACCAGCACCTGAGATGAATGAAGAAGATGAACAGTAGCAAAGAAAATCCAGGGCCCCTTTTCAAATAATAGATCAAGGTCAGTTTTGGAATTTTAAAAATTATGGGGGTGCAGGAAGAAAAACCTAGGGGTGCAGGAAGAAGAAGCCGAAAGATAAAGCAATAATAGAATGGGCTGAGCCCAGAACGCCGAAACAATAACGGTTGGGTCACTGACTCAGATATGTTTAGTTATTATTATTTGAGGAATTCTCCCTCCACCTCCATTGGTTATTCATACACCTCCATAATAAACTTAAAATATCTTTTTTACCCTTTCTGAAAAATTTAAATATCCCAATTCTCATAACCTCACACTACATCCCTTCATTTTCTTCCTAGCACCTTTACTCCATAGCAGCAGCAGCACCTTTACTCTTAGTTGAGATTTTTGGATTGCGTTTGAGAGAAGCGAGTCTTGAAATACTTCTATTATTGTGAAACTAAGTTTAATTTGTCAATTTTTTCCGGTATCATTTTTCGACCTTGTTTTTTACTTGCTTTGATACCAAATTCGGCCATTCCTTTTGTTTTTATTTATTTATTAATATATTATATTGAAATATCTAATATATTTAATAGGATCTGGGATATGCCCATATATAATTGGACAATCATACTATTAAAAAAATAATACCATATTGTATATTCTGGTATGTATATTTGCATACTAGATTGTACATTTCGATATGCATTTTTGCATTATAAAATATACATTTGATGTCTATTTTTCTAACAATATATAAGATTGTCCAATTCAATAAGCATTTTTAAATTTTATACCGGATTCACGCCAACTTTAGAATCTAAAGAAGCTGGTAGTACTATGAAATTTGGAAGCATTATTGTTTTCATAGTTTCAAAGGTAATCGCTGCCACCACACCCATATGAGTGCTCCCATTTCCATCATTGGGTCCTGCTCAACCTTCTTTCTCATCTCTTCGAAGTTCCAATCCTCTGAAAAGCCAGTTGCGTATGAAGCTTTGGATTCTAAATAGATTTGACTTCAACAAATTGTTCACCCCAATGACACTGACATAAATTTTGTTATGGAATTGTACATTCCTCCTCCATAGAAACTTGATATAAGGTTTCATTAATTCTTATGTAGCTTGTCTGCTTTGCCTCACACCCAACTGGAACTCTGACATTCAATCTTGCATATTCTAACTCCTTCAGAGTCAGCGTTGCGTCGTCTACTTCAACCAGTGTTCCCAATAGTGATCCAAGTTTTTCGAAGCATTCTGGGTTCCACAGTTTTAGAGGTAATTCCCTGCACCGCACCCATACCAGTTTGTTGAAATGATATTCCCATGGAATAATGGTGTCAAAAAGATCCTCACCCCACTCTTTGTTTTCCTTTATGTTTGTTTTAACCTTCAATTCACTTCCCACCATTAATAAAACGTATAACCGTCCGACTTTGTGTTTCTCCCACCACCATGATAGTGTGACCCACCGTGGGGGCATAATCCAACATTCTCAATGTAGATACTATTGATATTATTAGAGTCTAAATTTAAGAGAGGGGTGAATTGGACTTAAAAAAATTTCACAAAGAATACTATTTAAGAAATATTGATAGAAAAAGAACATATTGATATCAATATTGATTTAAGGAAAAATTATTTATTTCATGATTTCAATAAGCAGCTTCAGAAATATAAAATATTAGTTATTTAGAATCAACAAATTTTATTTATGATTTAACAATTCTAGATTTTTGTACAAAGAGACAATATGAGACAATGTTTAGACCTTTAACACAGATTTAACAAAGAAACACTTTGACGATTATAAACAAGAGATACAATACTTTTAATATGATTTCCAAACCAGTACCTTTAACACAATCAATTTTTTTTTTTTTCACTTGAAACAATTCTGTTAAAGAGATTTTAAGTGCGGAAATTAAATTCAACAAGCAACCTTAAAAAAAAAAAGTTTCAAAATGGTAGAACCTTGAACTAGATTTCTTATTTGAATTTTAAAACAGGTATTGCTTAGCCAAAGATTAGAGTTACTTAGAATTTTAAGAAAGATTAAAGCCTTATCAGAATCTTGAAAAGACAAAATGTGATTTAACCCAGCAGCAGTTAAAACAAAAAATTCAATTATGAAACAACAGGTTTATTTTATCACAGATTTCCAGATTTCAATTTTAAAGCAGTGATCAAGAAAGGAGAATGACACACACATATTTATATTGGTTCCCTCAATAAGAACTACATCCAGTCCCACTTTATACCAAGATGTATTCACTAAAGCAAAACAATCTTTACAAATGTCTTAGTTCTTGAACCCTCCAAAAACTAAGATCACAAATTGAAACACACTATTCCAGCAACACACTTACTTTTAGAAACTATATCAATAAGTACAAACACAAACACTTTTACAAAAGGAAAAGTTTAAGAAGAAAAACACCTTGATTGCAGAAAAGAGTTCGAACTAAGACCCTCACAGCTGCAACACTTGAAAGAATCTTAAATTTCAAGCCAAAGGAACTAGCACAAGAGCACTTAAAGTTTTTAAGAAAAACTTTCAAAAACTAAAACTCACTTCAAAATCTCAATGAAAGCACTTGAAAATGTATGCAAATCGTAATTGCAAGGGGTGTTAAGAACTGAGATTAACCTCCCTTTTTATAGGTTTCAGATCAAAATAGATTTTCAAAAAACAATTACGTACTGTTATAAAAATAACAGATTAAAGTTCTAACGAACATATTGTTTTTCGAAAATACTCTTAGTGGTAACATAACCACTTTCTGATTAGTTGAAAATTGAAAGTGTGAACAAAGCAAAATTTGGAGTCGAAACTGAATTTCAAAAACCATCAAGCAGTTTTGATGCAGCGTCAAAGAATCAATTGTTTTGTCAAATTCTTGTGCAGTAAAACAATTTTTTGAAAAACATGAAACAAATTTTTAAAACTCTTTTTAAGAGACCCATGTGCTTGAGCTTATTACTATGACTATGAGATATAAAGAAGAATCATAGTGCAAAAGGCTTATTTAAACAATTTTTAACATATTTAAGAACCATGAACTACATTTTTCATAAACCTTCAAACAAGATGTCTTCATCAAACACTTTTTTATGCAAGTTGAGTAGAGTTTGCATCTATCTTCAATAGAGACGTCTTTCACTTGCTCTGAGTTCACCGACGTCAGAGATGGAGCCTACAACTCCTTCGCGAGCGATGATGGAAGGTGAAGCCGAAAAAGGGAATTTGTTTTTCCCATGGTCCCTACATGTTCTGCCTCCCCCAAAGTACTCCTCTTGTTCTGAGGTAATCTCATGTACCGTATCCATACCAGTTTGTCGACCGCTTCAAAATGGTCTTCCCATGGAATGATGGTGTCAAACTGATCCTCAAACCGCTCTATGTTTTCCACTATGGTTTCTTTAACCCTCAATTCACTTTGCCCTATTAATAAAACGTGGAATCGTCTGAATCTACGTTTTGTATCCACTTGTAGTTGAACATTAAATAGGCCTAAAGCACACCTACCTCAAACCAGAAAAACCATTTAGGCTAGAGAGCCTGTTAGGCCATAGTACTACACATGACTGATGCAACTAAGAATCATTAGCATAAATATTTTAGATATATTAGGGGACACAAACATCAATCGAACTAAAAAAAACAAGTTTAGGATGTTTATTGGTTATCTAAACCTAAGTTTTTATCTAAATCATCATAAAGACTTGTATAACATCTGATTAATGATTGTTAAAAATAACGTCATTTTTATGAGTTCAAGTAGTCTAGAGAGTAATCCACACAATTTTTCAAATTTGATTGTATTTTCTATTAAGCCTTACTGTACACATAACCTAGAAAATGTAGTTTAGCATGTATTATGATGCACTAATATAATTCCTATCCAGTTATCACATATATTCCAAATTTGGTTAGCCACACGACAAGTGAAAACACAAATAATTGATCGATTCCTGTAAATGATCACACTGATAGATTCTTCTAAATGATCATACGTGAGATGAATAAAGATACTTCTATAAATTAAGTTATAAAGTGTAGCTAGCTTGTTTTTAAAACAACCTTCTTACAAAAAAAAATAGAGTTAATGGTAGTGCTTTATTACTTCACAAACTTCTTTAGAACTTTTTATTGTGTGATAACAATTGATCACCAAAATATAAATCAAACATTACATATTTGTGTATTAAAGATTAGTATATTACAAGAAATTGTTGGTACCTAAATTTTTTTTTTTATAAAAAGCTTTCATGTTAGGCATCACTATGCTACTTAACATCTTATCTAGGCTGACACCTCAAGTAACAACAATCATTTGCCATCACATGAAAAAAAAATATTATTAAAAAAAAAAAGAAAAAAGAAAATACAAAAATATGTGAGGACTAGACCAAAACTCATATGTTGACAAAAACGATACATAGGTAGACTATATCTATTAATAAAGAATTATAAGAACAGACTAGATGGAAGCCTATTACCATTGAAAGGATATCAATGAAAGGCCTAAAATCTTGATAGCTAATTTAATATCAATTTAGAAACTAATTTATAAATTTTATTAATAATATAAACTACTTTAGATATAAATAATTTTTTAAATTTTTATAACAATATTTAATTTAATTAATTTAATAATTAATTAACTTTTATTTAATGATTTTTTTATCCATTCTTTTGTGACATTATTTGCTTTTGAAAGCTATTTTTATCGTTGAAAGTATGAAAATTGGATTCCATTGAAGGCAACGTACGTAAAGCTTACAACGTGAGAGGCTATCGACATAGAAAATGAAAAAGAAGAACACTTGCAAACGTTGTTCACACTGATTCACTAAAAAAAAGACCCTCCACAGAACATTTTCAGCTTTGATCGATCTCGTTTCTTCATTAGAATCAGATACTCATTGGGCTTTGAGCACCATTCAGTGCTGAAATTGCTGTCTGAATTTTTATCTGCAAAATATCTTTCTCTTCTTCATCTGCCTGCAAACATATGAAACAATTAAAAAAGCAACACAAAACGCACTTATTGGTATGAAAATATTATATTAATTTATACACATCAAACATGAATCTTCATTGATCTAATTGTTAAACTTAATTAATGGATGTGTTAAAGATAAAGGTTTAAGAACGTTGTCATTTTTCAATTAATTGTAGACTTTTGCATTGGATTCGACCAATTCGTTTCCTAATCAATCTGATTAGGACTTCAATTATTGAATTAAATAAACATTAATGCCTGCATTCAAAACCAATTTTCTTTTGCTTAGATGGGAAGATAAGTTGACGTGACTATTGTCGCAATGATCACCCTCTTTATGTCGTTGTTACAATTTATGTAATTAAAAAGCTAATTTAACTTTTGTCTTACTTTTACAATAAAGTTTAAAATGAAAATTATTAAAATAATGTTATTTGTAAACTATTTTTTTTTGGATTTAAATCTTCATTTCATTATCTTACATTAACTAGTTTAGAATAAAAAAAATCAGACTACGGTATGCAATTTCTTTTAAAAAATTATTTAGTTTACTTTTAAAGCTATATTCTGATTTCCTTTTATGCTCTTTAATTTTTAAAGTATTTATTTTCAAATCCAATTAAAAAAAAGATAAATTAAAATAACTTGAGTCAATATTACCTCAAATTCTATCGACACATAAGTTAATTTACATACAAAACTATTCTTTTATAGTAAAAAATAAATAAAATATATGAATAAGGTATTTCAGCAAACTCAAACCCTTAACAAATATTCTTTTTATCTACACTAAAATTATAAACAGGAAAAATACTCACTAACTTAATTTTTATTAATTCTTAATTTGACTTTTAATTATATTTGTGATTGTACGGGGTGATGCATATTTTAAAGATAGCTATAATAATTAAAATATTAAAAAAAAATCAATATTAAGCTTGATTTATTAACATCAAATTCGTGAAGTGATAAAGATTATCATAATTACATTTGGATTCCTATGTTGGACTTTTAACTTTTCTAGTTTAAATAAGAACACTCATACACCTATGTCAAGATTCCGTTTATTTTTTAAAATATTTGTCTAGACGAATTTTTTATTTGAGAGAGAAGTAAAAGAAAAATTATTTTATGACTTAAATTAATTTAGAAAATATTTTATATAATTTTTAAAAAACTAATTTGTTACATGGCATATAAGTTAATTTTAATTCATGAAAGATTCATTTTTTAAAATTTTTTCTCATAAGGGAGAAGTTAGTTGTAGAAGAACTTATATTAGTTCCACCAACAGCCAACCCTAAAATTAATATCTAGGGCATCTCACTCGATCTTCAGTGCTAGGCTGGTTTATGCAAGTGCTGCAGATTTGTCGTGGAAACGTTTATGCAGCAGAATTGGAAGAAGAGGGTCTGATAATACTGCATATTTATGCAGCAGTTGAACTCTATATATGTTCCAAGCATGGAGAATGCATGTTTTCTTTGGTGTGCACTGCATAATTATGCAGTTCTGAATTAGTGTAGTGGTTATGCAGATGCATGTTGTTTTTTTCTGTTTTGAGGGTTTATCGTAGTTTTGCATTTGTTAGTTAAATGGAGAGATTGAGAAGTTAAATAAATTTATAAGGGTTGAAATAAATCTCAAGTGTTATTTTTTAATTTATTTATTTATGGAAAAATTTCATAAACGACATGATAATCAGTGCGAATCCCCTACCACTCGATATATGTCGTCGCAATGATTTTTTTGTTGAAGATACGAGGAAATGGAAGAAGAAAAAGTAGATCATCATCTGAATGACGAGAACGTTATGGAGAATATTGGAGACCCTAATAATTAAAGGGAGTGTAGAAAGATTAATTTTTGTTAAAGCCAGAAAGAAAAATTAACACCACATAAAATTATAGGATTGGAATGTTTCCTAAATTTAAAATTTGAAATCAACGTGCTGAAAATTGTAGTGCGTGATGACTTGCGAAGAAGACGCTGATTTTGTATATTCTTGCAAGGCACGTTTTCAACTCTTGGTCTTTTTTGTTATTATGGGCATTGCATCTACCAACCAAATTAATATTATTCTAAAGTTGCAATTTGTCTCCTTCAACTCGTACTATAACAAAAACAGGAAACAAAACAGTATAGTTTCTGTTTTTGCCATATAGCTAGAAATTTTGGAGAAACTGAATTAGGAAAGTGAGAAATAGATTATTTGGATTTGGCACGCAAATAGTCCAGTCCAGATACAATGCAACAAAACAGACAACAACCATTTCCATTATAATCAATCAATCCCACGAATCATTCTAGAATATGCGTTGTTGGTCCAAATTTTCAGAATAATGGGGCCACTTTGATTCTTTTTATACTTCTTCACTCTCGTATATCATGAAATGGAGTATTTATTTCTAGACCAAGTGTAATTAGTATTCTGAATTATAAGAATTTTGTTGAAAGGTATACGAGATTTCAATTAGGCTAAATAGATATTATCCTCTGACTAATAAAAAAAATCTTTAACCAATTATAGAGCTATGTATATACTGCCTATTGCAGGACACAGATTTCATTACGTAAAACTAAAACTTAAAACCAGGTCAGGCATCACTACCTCAACACGAAACCTTAAAACCGCAAAAAACCGAAAGGATGAATTGATTTTCAAAAGGTAGAGGGGTTTCTTCTTGTTTGTCGATATTTTTTTATTATATTATCTATTTCAATGAATTAAAATTTATTTTAATTTTAATTTTACATTTTATTCAAGTTAAATATATTTGGTGTGTAATTTGTGGTTTGAATAAAAAAATTATTGGAGAAATAATATAAATTGCAAATTGGTATAAAAAACAACAAGTGTAAAGTGTATAATAAAGTAGTAATGTGAGTAATAATTTTTAATGTATTACTAATTTATTTTTAATATTTTTTATTATTGTATATATAGCATAATGAAATTTTTAAAGTTTAAAATTTTATAGTTTTAAAATATAGTTAAAGATAATAAGAATATATGCATATAAAATAAGATTATTACAAGAATAATATAAAATATGAATATATATATCTATATATATATATATATATATATATATATATTACAAGAAAATTATTAAATAAAAATTAAGTTTAGAGATAAAAAAATTATTAATTGCTATATTGACTAAATTAGATACTAATTTAAAGACTAAAAAATTTATTGATACATAAACTATTTTTTATTGTTGATAAATAATTATTAAATTGATATTTAATTAAGAAGTTTTAATCATTACACCAATCAAATTTTGTTGTGATATTATGATTATTATTAAATATTATTAATATTATAAATAGTTTTAATATCATTAATATTATAAATAATATTAGTTCTATTAATATTATTTATATTATTAAAATTATTATTACTAATATATAAATTTTGTTCATATTATTAATATCATTAATACTATTAATATTACTAATACTATTAATATAATTAATAATAATAATATTCATATTAATAATATGTATACTTATTAATTATGATTATTATTATTTATGAATATTAGTTATAATTTTATAATTATTTATATTATAATAATATTTTAAATATTATGTATATAATTACTATGATAAAAGTTGATAGGTAATAGAGATTTGTGGGTAATAGTTGGTATGTAATAGAAATTTTTGGATAATAGTTGGTAGGTAATAGAGATTTGTGGATAATAGTTGGTATGTAATAGAGATTTGTGGATAATAGTTAGTAGATAATAAAGATTCGTGAGTAATAGTTGGTAGGTAATAGAGATCCATGGATAATAGTTTATAGGTAATAGAGATTCATGGATAATAGTTTATAGGTAATAAAGATCCATGGATAATAGTTTATAAGTAATAGATATCTCTGAGTAATGACAGGTAATGCTGAAATTACCTACGAATTTACCTACAGATTCAAATCTGTGGGTAATATCGGTAGGTAAACTGAATTTACCTACGGATTCAGATCTATAAGTAAGAAACCATAGATAATACTGATTTTTTTTATAGTGAATATATAATTTAATAAATATAGTGATAAATTATTTTTTGTTTCTAAAATTAATTTTTATTTAATTATTTTCTAGTAGTGATATATATATATATATATATATATATATATATATATATATATATATATATATATATATTTTTATACTATATATTTTATATATATAAATAAAAAAATAGACAGAATTTTTTTTTTAATTATATAATT
>Ga0123342_1001802_pt1 | contig 36173 bp, 18 predicted proteins | sample Turbeawhitnodule_FD_89960 | JGI IMG/M metagenome (GOLD analysis project Ga0123342, IMG submission 89960) | Root nodule microbial communities of legume samples collected from Mexico - Turtle bean Mexico white nodule | ecosystem: Host-associated > Plants > Roots > Nodule | place: Mexico: Nepantla... | reverse complement strand
GAGAAGCCGAGAGCACCTAACGTGAGGAGAGGTCCAGAGTATCCGGCCCACGAAGAAACAAAGAGTCCAACCCAAGATTGAAAGATTTACAATTAATCTTGTTAACCTGCTTCGAGTGTTCTTTGTCCCTGTTGTAAGAACAATTTTCATTCATCACTTTACATATTACATGTTATTTTCCTGCAACTAACTTAAGAAAGTGAAGTTTTACTGACTTTGTTTGTAAAAAGTCTTTATAATTTGTCTAACAAGTATTAAACTTATCATATAACTATATAACTATGTAGTATTAAAAAAACAATATTCCCTTCTTGTATGTTTTCTAAGTAAATGCAGATGAAAACATATATGCTTTTATACATTGTGACTTTAAATATTCTTAAATGTTAACTAATAAAAATATTCTAAATAAAATTTGTTAAATAGTTAATTATAAAACCTTTTACCATATATATAACAAGTTGAAATAATCAGTTATTAAAGATAGAAGCAGATTCATCTTAGATATTTTTTTACTCTAACGGTTTTTTTTTAAAAAAAAAAAACTCATCTACCACACTAAATAAAATAATAATTTTTTTTTCAATTTACAATGTTAGATCTAATTGAAAATATTACATAAACTTATTTTTCTATAAAATATTTAATTTTATTTTCATAACCACTAAAAGATTCTTTTTATTTGTTTAAATAGATATTTATATAAAAAAAATATTTTTGAAGTGTATACTGTCAAAGTAGTAGATTAAATACAAATTGAAGTATTTAATAATAAATCTAGATTTTAGAATTCTTCAATAACAGAACACAGCAAATGCAAATAGATAAAAGTGCATTAAAACACATCCTATCAATTATTTACATATACTAATATTTAAATTTATAATAAATATTATGTCATTAAATTTTTTTATTTATAATTATATAATAATTATAATATTTATAGTAGATGTCGGGATAAATGTTAAACAATACTTTTGCAATAAAAATAATAATTATATCAATAAAATGTTCTTTTTATTTTATATTTGACATCAGATAATACTTACATGTCAATTACACATGAAATTATAGTTTAATCATATAATGTTATGCCATCATAACACATGTATTATTATTGTGTCCTCAGAATTAATTATATTATTTATTTGGTCAACTATATGCAAACAACCATTGTAATAATGACGGCAATATATAATTGGGTTTGTTTGATTGGTAGTTGATAATAGTTTTTTTTTTAAATTATAATTGGGTTTGTTTGATTGGTAGTTGATAATAGTTTTTTTTTTTAATTTAAAAAATATATACTCCAACATGGTGTTATTGAAAGTGTGTTAGGTTTGTCACTTGATAAATATGATTTATGTAAACAAGGAAGATGTTGTTACTAATTTATTGGGATGGATAAATATAAAATACTAGTCAATGAAAAAAATAAAGGTTGAAATGTTTTTTATTCTTTAGATGAGATTCAATGACTTTCTTTTTCTATTATTTGGGTCTAGTCTATTCTTTTTATCTATTTTGTATTTTGTATTTCTTCTTTATATTTGACATAATTTTTCTTCTTAAAAGACACATAAAGTGATTTTTTTTTTGTCTTACCAGTATTTATCTTTGCAAATATGATTAAAATCTTAAGTTGAATTCATGGATTTAGCAAGGAATAAACATAACTTTAGCATGAAAGTATGACTGGTCTTATAGCATATAATCACAATGATATTGTGACTAATTTTATATTCATGTGATACATATGAAATGACCAATTATTTCTTTATTTTATATATTTGGGCGTTTTAATATAAGTACATGTGTGCTATATAATACTTAATAAAACTAATTTTACATAAAATTAAGGAATCAATATTAAACAATTTAAATTTTCAATAAAACCTAAATTTGTATACATCATATTTAAATTAAAATATTTTTTGGAACAATTATTATTATTATTATTATTATTATTATTATTATTATTATTATTATTATTATTATTATTATTATTATATATATATATATATATATATTATCATATCATATATGATCATATTCACCTTTTGAATATTGTTGGTAAAGAAAAGGATGATGAATCTATATTATGTGTGAAGTTTTGAAAGATAAACGAGATTATTGAGAGATGATGGTTGAGTGTGAAGTCAGAACCATTTGGGTTGGGTTGACTAGACACCATGTTTGAATGGCTGAGCTTAATTATTGTGTTCCCTCTATAATATCTATTTAAGAGATTTTTGTGCTTGTAATAAAATTGTAACAAACAAAATGAAAACCTAATTAGTTGCTCGTGGACGTAGGTTGCAGATTGACGATCGAACCACGTTAAATCATGTGTTGTTTATTTTCTGCAGTTGATTCGTGATTGTGTGTGTTGCTTCCGTGTGCGTTTTTTCCATCAAGTGGTATCAAGAGCTTTGGTTTGTTTACACACTAGAAATCCGATCAGCAGAAATTAATTGACGAGACATGAAAATTGCGGCTGCAGCGGCATCCCAAAGTTAGGGTTTCGCAAGGGCGATAACGACATTCCAAAGCTAGGGTTTTACAAGGGCGACAACGACGTCCCAAAGCTAGGATTGTGTGTGCGTTCTGCAGATGTGCGGTCTTAGACGGCACAGAGTGCAGTGCGATGGCAGCGATGGTGGTGGTGTTGCACGCGCAGTGAGGGTGCGCCAGTGTGGTGTGGAGCGCGAATAGCGCGATGCGCGTCCTAGCACCTACGGTCCAGTGCGGCGGAGCGCCAGTGCAGTGGGGACTGCGACCAGGTCTATTGGTGAGTGATTTTGGGTGGTGTAATTTTTGTGTTCTTGATTTTAAAAAAAAAAAGATTGCAAAGATCTGAAATGAGTTGTACCGAGTATCTCGACTAGTCGTTTGAGATTGCAGAAGACGGGAAGTTCCAAATTGAAAATTCAATGGTACAAATTTCAGTTGGTGGAAAATGCAAATTGAGGATTTTCTAATTTAGTTACTGAGCACATCAATAAAATGAATTCGATCTTAGTCAAACTTACACCAGTGGGCATTAAATTCTATGATGAAGTTCAAGTTTTACTACTGATATCGTCATTACCTAACAATTGGTCCAAAACGGTTACAGCAGTTACCAGTTCAGCGGGACTCGATGAATTCACTTTTGAGAAGATTCATGATTTCATTCTTGGCGAGGAAGTCCGAAGAAGTTTTGGGGAATTATCTAGTGAATCGCTATATGTCATCAAAGGTAAGAAAAATATCAGAGATAGTGGGAGCAAGAACAAAAGAAGGAGTCAGTCTAAGACTCGGGATTGCTCAAGTGTAACATGTTGGAACTGCAAGGAGGTGGGGCATTTCAGGAATCAATGCCCAAATGATAAACAGGTCAACATTGCAGAAGACTCCACGAACGAGGACCTCTTAGTCTGTTGCGCGGATAGTAGTGTGGATTCCTGGGTCATTGATTATGGTACTTCATTTCATGCTACCCACAACAGTGAAGCATTGTAGAATCTATTTATTGGGGACTTTGGAAAGGTAAGACTAGCGAATAACAGAACTCTTGATGTTACGGGCATGTGTGACGTAGTGTTGAAGACGCCAGTCGGTTTCTGGACTTTGAAGGATGTCAGAGTTGTTCAAAGCTTAATGAAAAGTTTGATTTCTGTTAGGCAGTTGGACGAACATGGACATGATGTGAAGTTCAGAAATCAGCAGTGGAAAGTTGTCAAGGGAAATCTTGTCATTGCCCGCGGAAGAAAGAGGGGTTCACTGTATAAGGTCAGAATACCGTCTAAGGGAGTGACCGTCCCAGTTCGGAAGATAAACAAAGTCCGGTTCACAGAATCTCGTGGGTAGAAGAGGGTTGTCTTTACAAGAGAGAAACCCAAAGCCACAGGTCAGATTCAGGATGAACGAGCATGGAAAGGTTCAGGTAGACCAATCAGAGGTACTTATGATAGTGGGAGCACGGGTCGTGCTTCAGTTGAGGTTCCTAGATGATAGTGGGTTAGGAGAATCAGTATTCCAACTGTTGAAACATCTTCAGAAAATTTCTTATTGAGTATGGAGTATGTTTGTTCTCAGGCTATTCCAGGATCCGGCAGTTCGGGTAAGTGGGAGTCGGTAGGAACAGAGGATGGGTCAGTGGATGTTTCTGTCATGACGAACGTGTTGAAAACTCAGGGGAGTTTCAACAAAGTCTTCAAGGGGATTAAGAAGACTGGTGGCAACTAGAGGTGGAACATTGAGTTTCGTTGACAAATTACAAAAGTACATGTACACAGTTGAAGCGCGAGTGAACATTGTGTCGTGGCTTCAAGTGGTAGATTGTTGAGTGTGATGTCAGGACCAATTGGGTTGGGTTGACTAGACACCGTGTTTTAGTAAGTGAACTTAATTATTGTGTCCCCTCTATAATCTCTATTTAAGAGATCTTTGTGCTTGTAATAAAATTGTAACAAATAGAATGAAAACCTAATTAGTTGCACGTGGACGTAGGTTGCAGATTGACGACCGAACCACGTTAAATCATGTGTTGTTTATTTTTTGCAGTTGATTCGAGATTGTGTGTGTTGCTTCATCGTGCGTTTTTCCCATCAATGATGAATCAAGTTGCATGAAACATCAATGTTTTTCAAGTAGATACGAGATTCGGGTATCCAAAACTTTAAGTAAAAAATGAATATGTTTATAAGACAACCGATAGATCCAAATATAATCGGTAAGAGTGAGTAACGATGTCGTTACAAGACTAGCATGGAAACGAAAATTATTGGATTTAATTTATTGTTACAGGAGGTTGATTAATTACATTCAATATTGGAAACTTAAGTACTTGTTTTTATCATAAAAGACTAGACACGGGACAAAAGATATTGGTGAAGTTAATAAGGGAGTAAAATTTCAGGTTTGTGTATCATCTAGGGAAGGAAAATTTGGTTGAAACTGCCACGAGCAAGGACACATTTCAAGTGTCAGATGTAATGGTTAAAGACTCAAATTGATGGAGTATTAAGAACTGAGTGGACTAAGAATCTCATTATGGAAGTAAAGGAGGAATTATGAGGTTTAGGATAAGTTGTTTGTGTTTACAAACAAGAAGTTAGAAAATATAGTCTAGTATAAAAGTTATAAAGATGATTTAATGTGCATCAAGCATAACTAAGATAATATTTGAAGAAGTTTATTTTATGGTTCGACATAAAGAGGATGTGGCTCCATAAGTCCTTGTTTGTCTGACCTATAAGACTAAAGTGGAGTATCAAAGACCTAGAATAATGTTACTACCATTGGACATGACTGAGTAGACACAAAGTTGTGTTGTTATATGTGTAGTTCCTTTTCCACAAACAATGATAGTACATAATGGAATCTGGATTGTGATCGACCGAGTAATGAACGATGCATAATTCCTTTTGGAGAAGATGGATGGAGTTTTGAAAGATTATTAATTTTAGTGGAAGTACTATCCTGGGAAAGGAAATGTTGTTGCAGATGGTTAAAGTCACGAGGGGACATAAGTATCAATACTTAAGATTATATGGTTGGAGTTAAGTGGAAGTTTAAACAGTTTAAATTTGGAAGTTAAACTGATAGTTAAATATGTTAAAGTATGTTAGGTTGAAGTTCTTTTAGACTGCGGTAAGTACTTTAACAAGTTAAATTGTTGAGTTAGTATGTTAAAAGTACTTGGAACCTATTGTAAGTTTTGTGTAAGTGTTTTCAATATGTTCAACTATTTTTCCAACAGGTTGAAATCAATTATTTGTGATGTAAACCCAAAATACATGAAGATGACCAAGGATGTTGTACTTGAAGGGTCATCTCAACAAGCAAAGAAAGATTTCATCATAAGGAGGAATGAACAAGGGCCAAAGCACTTGAAGTTCTTCCTATTAGTCTTCTTAAAATAATTAGCAAAATGTTGTAAATAAGTGGCTCACATAAAGGGTCCAAATAGTAAAAAATAAACAAAAGTAAGGTGTAGATATAGATATAAGGAGTGTCAATGTACAAAGATAAGTCACACCTTCCATGTGACATAAAAAGAAGGTGTAGGTGTAGTTTTAGGAGGTGCCAAAGAAAGAAACCAAGTCACACCTCCCTTGTGACATATACTGGCGCTAAATTCAAATGATTCTCATTTGAATTTTCCCACTTTAATTTCAGCAATCTTACACTATAAATAGAGGTGTTATGCTCATGTAAATTCAGATTTGGAATTTGAAGAAAAGTTACTCTACTCAAATTAAGAGAGATTTGTGTGAGACTTGTTCTCCTTCTACTAGTCTTATCTTGTGAGTTTGGGAAGCTCTCAAGTAGTGACATCTTGCACTTATCTTGTATCAATCACCATCCAAGTGAGTTTTTAGAGAGATGGTGATTCTTTTTAAAATAAAACCTGAATAATTGAATTTCTATTTACACGCTCTTTTAACTTTAATAATAAAATATTCGTATGCTATTTTAATTATATCAATTCTACTCAAACTATTTTTCTTGGTCCTTACAACAATTGCATGATATTATATTTTCAATCTTCTTCATCATCTCTCTTAAATAATAATTATATCATGAGGAATCTATACATATTATTATTTTACTTCCTTTCTTTCTTATTTTTTTATTAAAAAATGTATTTTTAATAATTAATTACTATTACAAAGAGTATGACAAATGTTTATTAAGATGTGAAATCATAATTTTCCAATCTTGAAATCCCTTAATCACAAGATAACCATTTTAATAATGTTTTTCATTCTTTTAACTTAAAAGATTAAATATATTATTGTTATAAAATGTTGTTAAAAAATCAGTTTGCATTCTATTAATCATATTCTTTGTTGTTTTATATTCGTTTGTCCTATTCTTCTCTTTCCTTTTTAGTTTTTTCATCATGTCTGCTTATTGAGTGCATGGTACTACTCTCCTTTTATATATCTGATTCCACTTTTTTCTATGTACTTCCTCTATTTTTATTTGTTCTTCTCTTATTTATTTTCATAAGTTTAGTACTTGCCAAAATATATCACCTCCACACAAGCGAATAGAATAATGCACATATGAATATGAATTAGGTTACAAATATTATTATTTTATTTAAGGTTGAAAGTAAAGATTAAAAAAATTTCTTCCTAGTTTATCCACACACAAAAAGCTAACAGTGTTTTTTTTATCATATTCGTGCATTTCTAGCAAGAGCAAATAGTTTTTTTTTATTGATATGAGTAAATTTTAAAAAATTATATAAATGAATAGGTGTGTTTTGGAAGTATGACTTCTAAAGAAGATTTTAGACTAATAAAAATGAAGTTGTATTTTGAAATCACAAAATTTAGTATAAAATATTATTTTTATTTTGATATTTTTTAAATAATTGATTAATAAATAAAAAATATTATTATTTTTAATGATTTTTACTTTGTGCTTGTTTAATTTTGTATAAACACATTGTATTAAGAATTTTATTTATTAAAAATATATATTATTATTTTAAAGAAACATATATGTCAATATTTTAGTATTTAAATTTTAATTAATTAATAAAATTATAATATATTTCAAAGTGAAAAATATATATATTTAAAAAAGAGTTATAAAATAAAAAAGTTTAGGAAAAAAATAAATTTTAGGGTACGAGTTTAATAAAAAAATAAAGAAAAAAAATTATAAAGCAAAGTTGTATTTTGAAAATTAAACTTTATTATGAAAATTATTTTATTCTAAAAATTTTCATTTCGATAAATTTTAACCATAATTGCATAAGTCTAGAAAACCCACAAAAAAAGAGATAAATCATAACTCATTCTAATTCAATAGGAACCAAATTAGAAAATAAAATATCCTTATATCTCATAAATTTAGTATAAGAAAAACAATCATACCCGAATATATATTTTAAGAACAACATCTACATAAACAAGCTACTAAATACATATTTAACTTAACAAGATGCGAAAATTCAACATTAATGCATTATCTTATCTTCTGTTCAACTTTCCTTGATCTTTCTGTGTAGACTTCAATCCAGAGATTGGAAACCCACGCAACGCTCCCAGCAATGGCCACCGACACCACAACGACCCATGAAATCCAAACCCACGTGGCAATAACACCCTCAGCACCGCCACCTGAGTAAAACGCCGCCATTTGGAAAACAACATAAGGCCCCAACAAACCTCGTACAACAGAATACAACCCGTAAAAAGGAACCGATAGAACTCTATCTACACTCGCCGCGAAAGGCGCGTCGCTCCGACGCGCACGCGCCAGTGCCCACGCGTTCTGCAGCGCGCTGGTGGCCTCCGCGACAGCCAGGAGCGTGAGCACCGCCACTGCCCCGTGCGCCGCCACGTGGCGGCACGTGAGGATCACGAAGAGAGTGGCGAGGTGATGGAAGACGAACGTGAGGTCTCCGCGGCCAGAGAAGAACGCGGCGAGGTGGACGAGGTCGGCGGCGAAGTAGGCGGCGCTGTAGTCGAGCACGAGGTTCTGGAAGTTCGTGTTTGCGGCGGCAAGGCTGCGGCTTTCGGCTGAGAGGACGGCGGCGACGGCGAGGAGCGCCGCCGGGGTGCCGTGGAAGAGGGAGATGAGGCAGCTGGAGGCTTCTGGTCGGATCTTGGGGGCCCATTTGCGGAAGATGATGAAGTAACCGAGAAGGTAAATGGAGAGGAATAAGGAGAAGAATTTGTGGATTTGGTTTTCCATTTTTGTTGGTGTTTTGAGAATTGCTAGAGTGGAAGAAGAGTTTGCATTTAATAAGGTTGTGTTGGGTATGTTTTGTTGGGCATGTTTTGTTGGTGTCGGTTTGTGGAAAAGAAGAACAGAACGGAACTCAAATGTACAGGGTGGGAGAGAAATGGAGGGAGAAGGGTGGTGGAAGGAGATCAACGGTTTTATTTTTGAAGTTGGTAAGAAAAACAGAACTCCGTTTGGTGTTGTTGAACGGTTGCGTGACTCCAGCAAATATTTCACAATTTCTATTTTTTAAAACTCAAAACACTTATTTTGAAAAGAGGAGTGGTAAAGATAATACTTTGAGATTAATAAAATACAATATCATTAAAAAATAATTACATTTATTTAATTTTTAATTTAAAATCTTAATATATATTATTATATTATTAAAATTGATGGTTACTAGGGTATATTTTTTTAGTATTAAAGTTTTTTTTTCTGTTTTAAGAGTTATGATTTATTTTATTGGGTTCTGCAACAACTTTATTATCTTTATGAGAGGGATAATATTTATATATATATATATATATATATATATTTAAATAAAATATAGATTTAAGTGTATAGAAATACAGATAACAGAAGAAGTATGAAATCTATTTTATTGAGTTTTAAGATATTTGAGGAAGAAGAGAAATAAAATAAAGTGAGTAAAACAGTAATAAAATTTTAAAAATTTAAAAATATAAATTAAAAAACAGTAAAAATTAAAGAAATAGAGATATATTTCAGAAAATTAAATTAAAAAAATTGTTTTACATTTAAAACTGTTTCTAATAATTAAATAACATAATGTTGATAATATAATAATAAAATTAAATATTTATATAAGGATAAAAAAATTAAAAAAAGTTAAAAGAGTGAAATTCCTTTTATATATAGAAGAAAATACATATAAATAGATATAGATAACTACCCTAAAACAATTTTTATTAAATAATGTAATTTCTGATTTAATTTAATATTTTATTATTAAAATATTGTGATTCAGTAGTTACTTTCAAAAGAGACATTTTAAAATTATCTTTTTCCTATATGATTTTTAGAAGTTATGATATTTAGCAGTTCATTTTGTATCTCATACAACCCTTATAACTTTCTGGTATCTTTTTTAAGTAATTTTTATTATAATTACTATATTTTCCTTTTAATTTAATATTTTATTATTAAAAAGCGGTTGTTATATGGATGTATAAAAATTAATGAGCCGTTAATATACTATAGTTCTATTTTTAAATAAATATTATGACAATTAGGTTAGATTAAATTATATTTCAAGATTCAATAATCATATATTATCATATAAAAAATATTATTAAAAAAAAAAAAATAAAATACAAATAAATGTAAAGAATTAAGCTAAAATTCATAAAACAAAATTTAAGAAAAATTATACTTAAATAGTATATACCTATTAATAAATAGATTAGATGAAAGAGTGTTATACAAAATAAAATTCTTCTCTATAAATAAAATCTAAGATAATAAATGTTTTTATTTTCTTTACGAAAATATGAGGTATAATTCTATTTTTAAACACAAGTAATATTTATAAAAAAAATTATTCTGTCCATTAGATTGATTTTCTAACAAAGTTGAAGTTATGGATAAATGTGGCAGTGGTACATGGCGTTGGGAATCGTTCCTCATTTTAATGGGGATCATAACCAATGAATTTTGATAATTGATTCAATGAATATATTCATTGATGATCAATCCAAAAGTCTTGGAAATTATATCTCTTCAAAATGTAATCAGCTTTAATTATCCATTATCTCTTTATGTAAAGGAAATTTGTGAGGAAGAGAAAAACAAGCAAGTGAAAAGAGCAATATAGATAATAAATAAGAGAATAGTCCACTAGTGTGGGATTAGAAATCATAGTGGGAGACTAAAGAGACATTGTATTTCATCCTTATTAGATGAGATTGAGTATTATTGCACAGGTGAGAAAAACAAATATTGTAATTTTACTTTCATAGTTGAGACATTTTTCTATATTAGGTCCGATGAGTTTATATTTTTCAAGTTGGAAAGATTTTTTCACATTAATTTTCGGTGTCATTATTCAATTTTACTTTATTTTGTATCTACACCCAAGAAAGGGAATTAGTTCTGATTTTACCGTTGAAATAGAAGTGATTTAAAAGAGAGTTTTTTCCATAAATATTTGAAAAAGAAGGTAGTAACATTAGACGTGTCTTTTAAAATTTACTAATCATTCTGATTTCTTTTGTTTAATTTTAAATGTTATTTTTTTTATTTTATGATATTTCAGTAACTAATTTTTCTTTTCTTTTTCTGTTCAAATTTCTTTTCTATCAAAGCTTTTACTAGAAAGAACTTCGAACACTATTCTATTTAATGCTATACTTTTTGCATTAGTATTTATTTATATATATATATATATATATATATATATATTATGACCTATGAAATTATAAAATTAGAAAAAGGACAGTGGACACTCAATCCATAGTGGACACTCAATCCATAATGGGGAAAAAAGTCTACATTCCCAAAGTAGAAAAAGAAGAGAAGAAATTGAGATAAAAGAAGTTGAGTGAAATTGATATGAGAACATGCTGAAAAAAAATGTTTTAGTTTGTTAAACGAAGGTGAAATATTTACATTTAATTGATAAGAATTCTTCAAGTAGATGGTTTGTTTTACAAATAAAAGGTAATTATTTTTATTTTTTTTACATTAGTTGAACAAAATTTCATTGATGTAAATGGTCTTAGTGTTTATATGAAGTATAGATTGTCACTGATCTAAGTATGTGCATTAGATAGATAGTTGATGATTATAATTTTATTTATACTTTAAAGGATTCTAATCATTAATAAATTAACTGTTTTAAGGTATAATTACCTTTTTTTTCTTATATTTAGGGTAAATATTCAATTTATTACAGTAATTTTAAAAAATTCAATTTGGTCCCAAAGTTTTTTAAAAAGTATGCAATTTGGTATTTTTGTTAAATTTTCACTAACGTCGTTAACTTCTGAAGATGTGGCATACACACTGTCACTAGCATGCATAGGTCAAATTCTGGAGAGCTTAGGTAGGTAACTTGCAGTACTTCAACATCTCCGAAAAATCCTTTGGAACCTCTTTACTTGCATCCATTTGGAATGCAACTAATCTTGTGATCTTCTTCGCGACTTCGTCGAACATCACCGATCAAAATCCATATTTCATTAGGTGTCACCGGTTGTATAAACTCGAATTGCAGGGAAATTTCATCAACGGTACGATTCCATGGGATATTGGACACTGCCAAAAGTTGATTACATGGTACAATCCGTTAGCGTTCAACCCACCGACATTCTCCGGCTTAGGAACCCACAAAGACCAATTTCGACAACACTTCAACCACCATTCCCAGAACGAACCTAAGGAGTGATAGAAACCTCGAAACTTTGAAAGAAAAAAAGGATTCCCATAAGAAATACAATTCTAAACAAAAGAAACTTCGTCCCTCTCCATCTTCAAGAGTTGACATCGAAGAGGGTGGCGAGTAGCCGCCGCTGGCAAGGAATTAGAAAGGTAATGGGTTTGTTGGTGGTTATTCTGGGTAGAGTGTTTGTGGCTGCAATCACTCATTGCAATTGAACCATTCATCTCCTTTTCCCAATTTCATATTAAACACATAATTTCAATGTCAAATAATGACATATTAAAAGTTTTTCCCAAGTGTCCCAAGTGCAAAGTTCACTCGAGCATACTAGTGACAGTGTGTATGCCATATCATCAAAAGTTAATGCTGTTAATAAAAATTTAACAAAATGGACCATATTGCATATTTTTTTTTAAAACCTTAGACGAAACTGATTTTTTTTAAAACTACTATAGTAAATTGAATATTGACCTTAACTGTAGGGACAAATAGGTAATTACGCCTTGTTTTAATTTAGATTCATCTAATTTTATTTACTTTGGTCTTAATTATTATTTTTACTAATTTTGACTAGATGATCTAGTGGTTACACGCAATAGATGACTTAATAGAAGTGTTTGACTAGATGATCTAAAGGAAGTCTCTACCATTGTGAATGGTCTGAATAACACAAAAGTCAAAGTTGTTTCTTTAAATCAAAATGAAAAACAAAATTTGAGTTAAAGAATTAGAGAATAAAATCTACAATATCTCATAAAAAAATTTTGGAAGCAAATCATCTGCAAAGATACAAAGAAACAGAGTTCACGATTAAGTAGGAAACAAAATCTGAGAATTCTAGAAAGTTGGAAACTGAAAAACTGTGAAAAAAATTCAAACTAGAATACTTTTCCGAGATCCTAAGAGAGGAAAAAATTATATAAAGATACAAGCTTAAAGGAGAAATCATGGAGCGTCAAAGCTTGACAGTGACATTCGAAAAATATAACATTAAGGTTTTCTTAGTTTTCTTTATTTTTTTTCTTTATAGTTCTTTCAATTTACCTCCCGCATGGAAAGCTAAACTCCTTTAGGTTGATTATCTTGTAATCTCACAATAAATTTAGAGGTTCTATGAGACTAAAATTTTGTTCTTCAAAATCTTATTGTGTTAAATATCTGATCCTTTTGAGTTTAATTGTTGTTTTGGGAATTGTTTTTAAACACATTTTGATAATTCAATTTTGTCTTTAACTAAACTCTTGTTTAGTTTTCTAAACAATCTCTTAGGCACTTGATTCAAGAGGTAAATCGTTAAAAACCTTACGAATAGATGCATGGAGACGAGTAAGGTACTGAATAAGTTAATGGACGCATGTTTCATTAATGATGTTCGATTGTCTTTAGCTAACACATGTTTGGTCAATTCAAATCTGTTTAGATGATTGAATGAATGATATAATTATCAACTAATGAATAATTCATTGGTGGAAAAGCTTGAGAATCAACTTGTTTTCTTTACTTTTTTGCACAACGATGATCTAACAATTTTAATATTACATTACCGTCTAACATTTCTAATATTACATGACCATCTAATAGTTCTAATATTACATGATTGTCTAACAGTTTTAATATTACATGACCGTCTAACAGTTTTATTATTGCAAGATTAACTAATCGTTTTAATACTGTCGGACCGTCTAACGGGTTTAATCTTAATAGACTATATAGTGTACTTGTGTCTAAGTATGCACATAAAGTAGCTTTGATAAATATCTTAATGTAGTGTTTGTTATAATAAAAATCCATAGACTTTCTTATTATGAAATTGTCTTATGGGTATTAGATCATCTAACAAGTACTAGACCGTCTAGTGTCTTAATACCTGAAATCCTATTGAAGTCTATATATTGATTTCTTAAGTTTACACATCATGTGCTCCTTTCCTTCTCCATTGAACCACACTAGTTCATATAAATATCATCTTCTAAATTCTCATTCAGAAAGGAGGTTTTAACATCCATTTGATGCAACTCAAGATCATAATGAGCTACTAATGCTATGATATTTCTTAGAAACAAGCGAAAATGTTTCCTTATAGTCAAAGTCATCCTTTTGAGTAAAACTTTTGGCAACAAGTTGAGCATTGTAATGTTCGATATTGTCAAAAGAGTCATGCTTAGTCTTAATGACCCATTTACACTCAACACTCTTACATCCTTTTGGAAATTTCATAAGGTCCCTTACATTGTTTGTGTCATTGATTTAAGTTAATATTTAATGGCATCTAACCACTTATCAGAATTATCATCATTGTTGACTTATGAAAACGAAACTAGATTATTATTGTCACAACAACGGGACGACGAACAAAGTACCTTTACAAAACAGAGATGATTAAATATACAAAATAAATGTGATTATTTTAGTATGTTTATTTCTTCCCAAAAATAAAAACAAAATGCATGGAAAATATGTTTTTGAAAATGTTTATTCGATACCGACAATGATTAATCTTGGTTCTACGTATTTTCATTCACAATGACAAATCAGGATCTACGTAGTTTTTAATGGTAAAAAAATTTGTTTGCATTAATATTTTGAAATTTTTTAGGATTCATGTGATTAGAGTATAAGAAAATTGAGCAACTATGCTTAATAATTTTTACGAATCATACAATAAATAAATATAATATAAATTAATCATCGATAAGATTGATTGATTGTGTGAATTTTATTCGAAGAAAAAAATTAATTTTTATCAGAAGATTTAAGTATAAGATGATGTGTATGGTGATATAAATACCCGCATGGTTATATTTATTAAATATCAAATGACGTGTGTGGTCATAGGGATATCTAAACTTTATTTAAGTGCATTCGTTGTAAAAAATTTACATTTTTCATTTTTTTCATTTTTTTCTATTTTTATTTTATTTCACAAAAAACTATTGGTGATTGTATATGTGAAGAAATGTGTGGCAAATACCAGAAACGTTTGGTCATACGAACTGGCCCAAACTTTTTTATAGGGGTGTATAAAGGAGATGATAAATAGCAAATATTTTGGGGTAGCCCAATGAGTTCAGGCTTATAGGTTATATATGAAAAAGCGGGTAGGATATATAGTAAATATGTTGGCCCAGGTTTTTGAGAGAAAATGAGGTGCAGATAGAAAACGCACGAGTGACGAATAGTGGAAATGCTGGGCAAAACCAGTAGACGCAGATTTAAAAAAATGAAGGGATGCGGATATTAAAACCGCGTGTCAATTAGTAAAATTATTGGGCCGAATGAAAGCCCATATAGTTTAACAAAAACTGATGGTATATGTAAAAACCTGTGACAAATAGTAAAAATATTGTGCACAAAAACAAACTGACCTAGATTTTTACAAAGCTAAAAAGGGGTACATATATGGAAAAAAGGGTGGCAGAACGTAAAATGGACCCAAGTTATTTAAAGGAACCGGTGCGAAAACTTTTATGATACGTATGAAACTACTTATATTTAATTTTTATTTAAATAAATCGGTACAAACTAAAAAATGTTTCACCCCCTTTTTTATTACACCTTAACATTATCAAGCAAAACTATTAAAGCAAAAAAAAGTGCCCTAGAAAGAATGGGCCTAAATTAATAACAAAAAGGGCTCAGATAACCAAATCTAAACTGCCTACATGTCACAAACAAAGAAAACACTAATAAAAATCACATGGATCAATCTATCAAATTGGAAAAAAGAAGTGGGCCTCGCAATTAAAAGAAGGCTTCTTCTTCCTGCACCCCTACGTTTTTTTCCTGCACCTCACAATTTTCTAAATCCCAAAACTGGCCTTGACCTTTTATTTGAAAAAGGCACCGGATTACTGAAAATCGGGATCTGGGAGTGTGCTACGGATTCATCAATCCAGAATTGAATCATTTTTTTTTTCGGATGAGAGGGTGTTCTGGAAGCAAATTTTGCATAAATTATTGATTTTCAGATTGTTGAATCCAGAAGCCTAATTCTGTTACGGATTGGTGGATCCAGAATGCTTTTTTTTTAATTATGGATTTTTGAATCCGGAATGCATATTTTTGTTATGGATTGGTGGATCCGGAATGCTTTCTTTGACTGGTGAATTTTTTAATGTGAAATGCATATTTTGATTTATGGATTGGTGGATCAGAAATTTTACCGGAAGTGTCAATCCTCCAGATTCCATAATCCAGAATGCAAAAAAATAAATACAATTCAAGTGCATTTTAGGGTTTTTAGAAAATAATAGAGACAGTTTGATGGAATCACATCACAGTTTGATCTTTGCATAACATTATGGGGGTGCAGAAAGAAAATTGTAGGGGTGGAGGAAGAAACTGCCTTGGAAGAAATAGCTCAACGATATGAGTTTCATAGGTAATTCTCCCTGCACCATATCACTTATGACTGCACCCAACACCTGTAGAGAACTTCACTATTTTATCCTTAACATTTTAGATATTCGTGTCCACAACACAAATAATACATTTCTAAAACTGATAAGTGACTACCGGATATTACCATTTGTAATCTTATCAAAACATCCAAAAATAACTTATGGACGTCGAGATCCAAAGACTTTTTTTTTTCATTCTAGACGTGAATATCCAGAATGTACACAAAATACTTTCGACATCTACATTTGTAAGCCACTTTCTAAACACTAATATCTAGAAACACTTTTGCACCGTTACCACTGCATCCACAACAAACAACTACACCACCACCATCGTCTTTACTCAAAACATCTCCATCTCCATCAGAACAATTGAGCTCCTTTACAAGTTTTTATTTTTAAATAAAAGTAACAAAATTAGTTTGAGATTTTGAAAAACTAGGGAGAATTAGCCGAATTTGACAATTAAACCACCCATATGCCAGCAGTGGGCAGAGAAAATAAATGATAGAAACCGCATGGATCAATTTATCAAATTGGATAAAGAACAGTGGGCCCGGCAACTGAAAAAAACTCAACCATTTCACAATTAAACCAACAATGTGCCACCAATTATGGCTCAAAATCAATAAGATTAGGCAACTACTATCAATTGTGACCAACACCCAATCCTTATCTAAACAACCCTTTTTCTTAAATGAGATTTTGATTTTTCAATTCTTATTTAAAATATCATTTTCAAAACCACAAAATATTATTTTTGGTATTTTATTATAATTTTAGATGACTCAATCCAAGGAATTTATTAGCAGTACTAAGTCTTGAGGGAGAAACGTTATTAGTGAGTTTTCTTTTAAGCGAAGCTTGCAAGGGAAATGGAAAATGTAAAAGAAAAGCATTATTTGTCTTAAGGGATTTTTTTTCTTATCTTTGATTATTTTACACAAAGAAAACATAAAGTGCGAAAAAAAGAGAGTACTAGATAGATGAGTTGGTAACAAAAAAAACAGTTTTATTGCATAACATTTATCAGTGAAAAGTTAAATTAAACCAATTTTGAAATTTAGTGTCTGAAATTATTTGATTCACCTCTATATTAAGAGTAAAAGACTAAAATATCCTTCCTCATATATAACATAATAGAGGGGTAAGGATGTGATAATTTTATAAGACATAGATAAAAATCTACCTTTCCATTTCAATAATCTTATATTTTTCTAGTTTTGCTTAGTATGTTTTTCAAGAACTATATTTTTCTAGGATTTTTCCTACAGGAAAGTCTAAGTATGTAAAGGAAATGCTAACAGTATTGGAACACAATATCTCTGAATACTTTTCTAAACAACTCCCCTTCTCTCCCAATCTACCTATTTTGCTTTTGAAAAAGTTTTAAGATGAAGGCAAGTTCGAAATACCTAAGTATTCTTTTAATGACTAATACATTTTGGATGTTTTCATCACACAAAAAGAGAGTATCATCTGCAAATTGTAGCATGTTTACTACAACTCCCTTTTGACTTATCGTCATCCCCTTCTAGCATGTGTTTGTTAGTTGTTTATCTCAATATCCCTAATAACCTTTCAATTAAGAACAAGAACTGAGTCAGGGGATTTCCTTGCCTTAAGTCTCTAATTGGATTAAATTCCTAAGTTGGACTTTCATTTACTAAAATTGAAATCATAGATAACTCGAGACAACCCCTAATCCATTTATTCACTTGTTATAAAATCCCAATATATCCATCATATACCATAGAAACTCCCATCAAATTGAGTTCTCAAAATCCACTTTCACTATTGAGCATATCTTTTTCCTTCTTCCACTACTTTATTAGAGACTAAAAATACTATCAACAAACCCCTACTTTCAATAAATTTTCATTGGGTTCTATTAATGATCTTAGACAAGATGTGTTTGAGCCTATTAGATAAAGCTTTAAAGATGATTTTTTACATACATCCTAGGAGGAGATTGGTCTATATTCATTCAAACCACTTGGATTATCCACCTTGGCTATAAGTGTTATGAAGAAGTGCGTTGCAACCCCTTGGAATACTTCCACTAAGCTTAAAAGAATCTGCAAAATTGTGTAATATCATTTTTTAAAACCTTTCAAAATTTCTTTATAAATGCAAAATTATACCCATATGGCATGGGATTTTATTGTTTTGACACTACCAAATCCTTCCTTAATTTCTAGTTTTGTGAATGCAACAATTATCAATCTTTTATCATATGATGATATAGATGGGAACTCTATATTTCCAAACTTAACATTGAAGTCAATATTCTCCCTCAATTTCGCTACAAAGAACTCTTTTACCTTCCTTTTAACAATATTCAGATCCTCACACGACTTTTGTTGACGTAGACTTATGAGTTTAAGTTCACTAATTAAATTTTTTTATTACAGAGTGTGGAAAAATATTATTGAAATAAAAAAAAAAGTAAAAAGAGAATCAAGCAGACTCACATGTTTGATTTGTTTCCAGCTTTCACTTTTATTTGATAACTTAATATTTTAATTAGTAATCAGAATATATCATATTGTTTTCGTTTATTACTTCTTTTTAGAATTTATATATAAACGAAATGATAAAATATATTGATTAACAATTCTTTGGTACATATTCTTAAAATAAATAAAAAAAATAAAAAATCGCCCCTATAGCTCAGTGGTAGAGCGTCAGTCTTGTAAACTGAAGGTCTGTAGTTCGATCCTGCATGGGGGCAGTATTTTTCCTATTTATTTTTATAAAAAAAAATCCTTGAAAAATCGAAAAATTGAAAATACTGTGATATTTTTGTTATTAATGGTGATATTTTTGTTATTAATGCAGTTTTTTTTTATCAACAATTAAATAAATAAATAGGGACCATTTCGGGGGTGGTCCAACCCTTATACATAAATACGTGGTCCAACCCTTATACATAAATACCTGACAATAACTCCTATTAGAACAATTTATTTAATAAACAACAAAAATGTGTTTTTAACAATTATAAATGAAAACATAAATCGAACAGCATAATAGATTAGTGTTTCGGGCAATATGGTGAAACTTTACTAACAATCTTATTAGATGTGAACTATGTTTTGTTTGGATTGAGTGGAAAATTGTGGGGAAGAGAGGGAGTGAATTAGATAGGATGTATGAAATTGCTTGGATTGAAGGATGATAGAGTGAATTTGTAAGGATGATAGAGTGAATTTATGAGAATGATTTATTAAAATTTGTGAATGACGTGATACTTATGACAAAATTTAGAAATTATTTTAAGGGTGTAAAGTATAATATATATTTTTTTTTTAAGTTTGAGTTAATTTTTTTTTCTAATATATAATATTTATAATTATTATTATTTTGTAATAAAAAATAATTTTGTGTTAAATTCAAATAAATTTATTAAATATATTAAAATTTATGAAAATAATATTTATTATTATATACATTGTTATTTTATATAATTATATATATTTTGTTAATATTATAATTTTATTTTATTATTTTTATTATTTATAATTATATGTTGTTATTAATAGTATAATTAAATATTTTTTGAAATTATTAAATAAATTTATCTAATATTTAAATTTGTATATTGTATATTGTAGGTATATAATTATATTAATAATTATAATAGTAATAAAATAATTAATATTATTAATATTTTGAATAATTATATATTTTAAAAATAATGTACAATTTAAACATAGTAGCATGATAAAATTCATATATTGACTAACAACATGAAAAAAATTATATTTTATTTTTTATGTATAACTTTTTATTTTAATTTGTATCCAATAAAATAAATAAAATAAAATAACAACTTTCGCTTATCATTAATAAACATTGGATGAACATGAAATAGTCGGTGATTACAATAAATAAATTAAGTCATTACATTAGAATCCTAAATGATGTTGTATCATGGGAATTTAAAAAAATTACAAACATAGTAATGTCCAATAACATATTAAATTTAACTTACAATCAAAATAAGTTCAACATAAAAAATAATAATAACACAATAAAAATACAATCAATGTTCTTCACGTAGTTGAAGCTGGTGAAGTGTATCTTCGATTTGGCCTAAATGTGTGTTGATAGTATTGATATTTTCCTGTATATTTTGAATTCTCCCCAAATTTGTGTTAACATCGTCGAATCATGAGGGATTTCGAGTTGAGGATGACCACCTGCAACATGTTCTTGAGGCAATTGAATGTCTTCGTGTTCTTGTTCATGTTCATATCCAAGCCTTCCAAGTTGCCACACACCATTACCTTTAAGATATTCATTTTCTTCATGGTTTTTTCCCCAAAGAAGTTATTCCATCCTAACATGATTGATGACTCTCCCATCAAGTTCATGCCATATAGCAACATAAGGTGTGTGATTAAACAACCATATGGAAGAGGCATATCATTGTCACGACATGTTATCATGTGTTGTATGATATAATGAGGTCAATTAATCATTACATTACTTTTTAGGCACCATAAGATGAAAACATCTTCATGAATCAATTGGGAGAAGTTGCTTCCCTGAGGAAACAACATGTGAACCCATGTGTAATGAAGTAGTCTGTCATTTATAGTCAAACTACCTACGTTTCTTACATTTTGACCATGCACTTCTTCTCTTGTCATGGTTAATAGGGTTTGTTGACGATCAAAATGTATGTCCTCAAGGATGGTACCAAGGGTTAACAAGAGACCATCATATTTCAGACTCTTCACGTTCATCCAATCCCTATGTCTAATTATAATCTTGTGTGTGTTGATCTGAGTAGCAAGGTAATCCTGTGTCGTTAGATGAAGATCCAAACAGAAACTCCTCCTACTTGCCCTTCCCTCCTCCTTTATCTTACCCGAAAACAAACAGTGTGTAAAACAACCACCATCATTGATTTTAAATAATTTTGAATGTATAGTGTTGTTAAAAAAATGAAGCCAAGGTAGTTTTGTCATTCCTCAAACCAGTTTTCTCGTTCCTCAAACTAGCTCTCTCGTTCGTTCTGGGAAAATTTTGTTTTGGGCACAAGAGAAAACTTCACAACAAACAAAAGTTTCACAAATCTAATTTTATTTACACTAACAAAGTTCACGTTCACGGGTCTACAATTTTTTAGTCAAGATTCTTTCTACAACTTTTTGGTCAATATTTCTCTGCACCACTGATACAACTAAGCATTGTAAAGAAGAAAACTCATTTGCATGCAGAACTGCACCACTGGTAGCACTCACCATTGTAAAGAAGAAAACTCATTTGCATGAAAAACTGCCACAATGTTTAATATATTCAGAATTGATGGAAGGGTACGAAAGTAAAATTGTAATTGTGGCTCTCTAATCAGCGCAAATCTTCTATGTCTTGTGAGAAGTAAAAAAACATCTCACCCTGCTCTCCCATCCGCACCCACACTCTCAAACATACTGATCCAAACAGAAAATCTTCTTCCTCGCCCCTCCCTTCTCCTTTAGCATACCCGGAAACAAACAATGTATAAAACAACCACCAAAATCGATTTTAAATAATTTTGAATGTATAGTGTTGTTAAAAAAAGTGAAGACAAACTAGTTATGTCGTCCCTCAAACAATTTTTCTCGTGCTCCAAACTAGCTCTCTCGTTCGTTCTGGACACTGTTCGTTCTGGGCACAGGAGCAAACTTCACAACAAACAAAACTATTACAAACCTAATTTTATTTATACACTAACAAAGTTCATGTTCACGGGTTTACAATTTTTTGGTCAAGATTCTTTCTACAACTTTTTGGTCAATATTCTTCTGCACCGCTGATAACACTCAGGACTATAAAGAATAAAGCTCTACAGCACTACTAGCACTCAGCACTGTAAAGAAGAAAATTCATTCGCATGCAAAACTACCACAATGTTTAATTTATTTAGAATTGATGTAAGGGTAGATAGTAATATTGTAATTGTGGCTCTTTAATCAGCGTAAGTCTTCTCTGTCTTGTGAGGAGTAAAAAAACTTCTCACCCCGCTCCCACACCCTCAAACACACTGAGCAAACTTCATCTCTCGATGTTATGGGCACATGAGCAAACTTCATAGCAAACAAAATTATCACAAACTTAATTTTATTTATACATTAACAAAGTTCACGTTTACAGGTCTACAATTTTTTGGTCAAGATTCTTTCTACAACTTTTTGGTCAATATTCTTCTACACCACTGATAGAACTTGACACTGTAAAGAAGAAAACTCATTCGCATGCAGAACTGCACCACTGCTAGCACTCAACACTGTAAAGAAGAAAACTCATTTGCATGCAAAACTGCCATAGTGTTTAATATATTTAGAATTAATGGAAGGGTACGAAAGTAAAAAATCTTCTTAGTCTTGTGAGGAGTAAAAAAAACTTCTCACCTCGCTCCCCCATTTGCACCCACACCCTCAAACACACTGATCCAAATAGAAACTCCTCCTGCTTGCCCCTCCCTCCTCCTTTAGCATACCCGAAAACAAACAGTGTGTAAAATAACCACCATAATCGATTTTAAATAATTTTGAATGTATAATGATGTTAAAAAATGAAGACAAACTAGTTTCTTCGTCCCTCAAACCAGCTTTCTAGTTCCTTAAACCAGCTCTTTCGTTTGTTATGGACATAGTTCGTTCTATGCACAAAAGCAAACTTCACAGCAAATAAAACTATCACAAACCTAATTTTATTTATGCACTAACAAAGTTCACGTTCACGGGTGTACAATTTTTTTGGTCAAGATTCTTTCTACAACTTTTTGGTTAATATTCTTCTACACCACTAATAACACTCAGCATTGTAAAGAAGAAAACTCATTCGCATGCAAAACTGCCACAATATTTAATATATTTAGAATTGATGGAAGGGTACGAAAGTAAAATTATAATCGTGGCTATGTAATAAGCGTTAATCTTCTCAATCTTGTGAGAAGTAAAAAAACTTCTCACCTTGCTCCCGCATCCGCACCCACACCCTCAAACACACTGATCCAAACCGAAATTCTTCCTCCCTTCTCCTTTATCATACCCGAAAAAAAAAGTGTGTTAAAGAAGAAAACACATCAAAAGAAACAATCATATAATACATCCAAGTACAAATATAACTTGAAAAATAATTAATTATTGCATGTCAATTAATTCTAAATCAATTTTATAAAAAATTTGGATCCATTTATATATTATTATAAAAATAGTTTTTTTTTAATTCATGATAATGTGATGGAAGATAATAAAAAATTAATAATAATATTATTATAAAATTAAAAGTTTTGAAACAAATATTGATCTTAGGTTATAGGTACAGAGGGTAGACAAATCATTTGACTAATACCAACTACATGTGGAGCATGCTATTGGCCAATGACATATATATCTTTTTTTTGTGTAGGATGGGACCAATGAACCTATCAAAGGTTGTGACTAGTGACCTGCAACTAAAATAATTGGACATTTTGAAATCTGAAATTCAATGTTTGAATATTAAGAGGCTATGCAAGTCTAGAAATGGTACATGAGAATTTTGACATATATTTGGTTTATGGTTCAAATCATGCATCTAGAAAAGCCACTAGTTTTTGTTATCCCAATGTGTATCTTTCTATTAAACAACTCCATGATAGTTTATGCTATTTCTAAAAGAGTTAGGCAAATTTCATTTTCGAGTCTAGGGTTCCAACATCACTAGCCCAATGAGAATAAAAGCTATTATTATGCAAAAGATTAAAAAAAAAAAATTAAAGTTGCTTGATTTGAATGCCAATAATTAAACTTCTTTACTTTTTCCTAACCAACTTAACATATGTGCAAGAATATTAAGGATATAAAAGCAAATAAATTATTTTATTAAGATATAAATTTGTATTTTTTGCAATTCGAACGAACTAACACAAAACCAATATGATAAAAATGGGTTGATTGAGTTTAGACTAATTAATATAAATTTGTAAAAAAAATTCAAAAATATATTTTTGAGTATTTTCAATATAATTCACAAATTTAGAAATTTTAAATTAAATTTTTATTAAAAAGTATTATATGAAGTGTTTAAAATATTTTTTATTTTTATATAAGTATTCTGTTGTTTAGAAATAATATGATTTTTACTTCTATCTTTTTATTTCCAACTCATCCATAAATACGTGTAATTCTCCTTCAATTTCCTATTATTTCTTGATTAATTTGGTCCAAAATAGAGACATAACAAGTTGACTGATAAGATAAAGACGAATAAAAAAAAATTAATGTGAATAAACAAAAATAGAAGTTACATCATCTCAATGACAAAAAATTAAATAATAAAATATTTATATAATATAAAAGAATATTTAAATATTCAATAACAATAAAAATTTAATTAAAAATTCCATACGGAACTTTATTGAGTGTGAGGAGAGTACAAAACCCCCAAAAGTTTTTGCATACATGAATTAATATATATATTTTTTAATTTGAACATATTGTATAATATTTAGTACTCCCAAAAAAATTATAATCTATTTTGATATTTTCAAAATATTTCGTGAACATCGGTGACTGTTACAAAAATATAACTTAATTGAGCATTAAATAAAAAATATTAATCTATGATGGAATTTATTCTTGATATTATTGGTGCAAATAAAGAAATGAGTGACGTAGAAGAAAGTAATAATGGAAATAGATGTGAGAATATTGTAGTAGCAGGGTGTTCCCTGGGAAGAAGCCACGTAGAGTCCGTGTTTCGATAAGTGCACAACACGAAGTTGAACCTTATTGGGCCTTACTTTTGCCGCGTAACCAATCAAAAAAACCCTCCCAGTGATTGTGGGACCCACCTCCTTCCAATTATTCAATTCAAATATTCCCCAATCATCGTTCACCACACACGTGCTGCCTTTCTATTTTTCTATACATTTTTTAAATTCAAACCATCTCGTCCCAACGGAACAAAAATATGTGAATCAATATGCTATTAAAAAACTATATATTAAAATTTGTTAAAAAAATCAATATAATAATTGATAATTAATTAAATATCAATTTAAAAAATTAATTTAATTTTTTTTATTAATAATAGAAACTATTTTAAATATTAATATTTTTGTAATGTTTAAATAGTATTTAATTTCGATAATATAATAATTAATTCTCTTTTTTCTTTAAAATCAGTTTTATTTATTTAATGGATGCAAAGTTTTTAAAATTATTGTACTTATACCTCTAGTTGTTATAGTTAGATGCTAAACTTTATTATAAATAAATTAAAAATGAATAAAAATAAATTATTTTTTATTTATTTAGGAATTTTATTTCTCTAAAACTATATTTTTTATTTATAGTTTTTAAGTTTTTACTTATTATAGGTAACAATAGATGGATTGTACTTTGAGATACTTAACCTGGTTTTTTTGAGATATATTTGTAATTACATTATATGTGAACAATTTATAATGTTAAATTTGGATTATAGTGTTTAAGTACTTAGTAATCAACCATAATTTAAGAGTCAAAAACTTATAAATACATATTGACATTTTAGGGAGTACTCACTTATTTTTTTTTATTTAATACTCATACTCTTAAATTTCTCTAGTTTTTACTGACTTGGACGTTAAAGAATCTTTTGCAGATGAATCTCCACTTGGTATTTTTCAACAACTTAGTGACCATGCTTTCTCGAAGTCCCACTTGTTCCACCTAGGACAATTCACACTACTCCTTAGTAAGAACATTTGGTGTCCATCGTGAAGCATGGGTAAAACTATTCACAGGCCACAAGTCTTATGGTACTTACCAAATGTAAAACTATTGCATCAAAATCATCATATTCTCATATGGATGCATCAACCCTCGGTGCCCTCAAAGCCTACATGGAGACTCTCCTTTAGAAAAATCAAGAGAATCAACAAAATGTAATAGCTGGCATGCCAGACAGATCCACAAGGATTTGAAGCTCTTGCGGAATCAACATTGTGTCGACTTACAGGCCCTCCACGGGAAACTCACCATACTACACCATGACTAAACGATACACTAATTTGAGCAAAATTTGCAATTATATACTCACATACTAGGTAGGTCACTAAATCTCATCCAACCCTAACCGTAAAGCATGATGAAGATGGTGGTCGATCAATGCATGATACTTGGTCTCAATGGGTGATTGCTGACTCATGCACACAATAGATCAAAGTTGCCAGTAAGTCTTAGGTTACTAATCAAACAAAAACATAACACAAACTCTAGGTTGGACCTAAGGATCCTCAACATAAAAAGAATCATATGTTTCTGATCATGAGATGTTTTTTTAAAGTTGTATCAAAGCCCCTATTGAATGTGGCTATGCGAGCCAATCTCATTGGTTTTCATCCCTTCACGATAGATGTCATGAAAGTCCGACTTCCCAATAAGTGAAAAAGGTTATGTATTGAAAAATACAATCGGTAGTTTGATTCTGAAGCAAATGTCAAAGCCTATCCGGCCCAGGTCAATCTCTTTCCTAAAGACTTTGAAGTACATTACAAATTGTTCCCCACTACCCTTAAGGGGACCAACCCTGTAATGGTACTACTTTCTTCCTCCAAATTCTATAAACTCTTTTGACACCTTCTATGCAAGATTCTTAACTCAATTTGTCGATTGCAAGCCCATGGTCAAAACCTCGACTTCAATACACAACGTCAAACAAGGGCATCCCGAGCCTTTGCAACAATACATGACTTAATTTGCTAAAGTGTCTATCAACATTCCTGATTTGCATTTGGTGAGACTATGCACTCTTTCTTAGTGGGACTTCATCCAGGATAATTCATGCATACATTGTATGTTGAACTGCTCACCAATATGTTCTTTCTACAACCTTTGCCCCCAATCCACAAACTTTTAAGAAGAGGTGTGTGAGTAAATACAATAACTATACGCCCCCCCTTTGAATGTTAGTTGAGATGTCATCATCTAGGCGGTATTTAATATCAAACTAGTTCGGTTACTGATAGGGTGGATTTAAAATCTTTTTCTCGGCAAACAAACTGAGTCAACTGTAGTACAACCGAAGGTTATCGTATCCACTGAGATTAAAGATTATCAGAGTACTAATAAATTTCAAAATGAAGTGAGAAAATGATAAAATTTGATTGCATAGATGTTGTGAAATAACTATAATAATCCTAATAAACTATTTAGAGATATTGGAACTTTGACAAAAATAAAGTGGAATAATAATAATACAAAATAGGTGTTGGAATTGAAATAACTTTGTAAATCTTTTATTATTGTTACTTATAAATTCTATTTATTTAAGTTCACTGTTCTTTATGGCCAAACCAGGTCAATTCCTTGATCAAGGTTATTTAGAACCACAAACTATCACAATCAGTTTCTTGCACCACGATAGTTTGTTTCTGCAATAAGATGGAACAATTAAAGCCAAGTACTCAAATCTATTCCTGAAAATTGACATAATTGGTTGATTTTAAAGGGTTTATATACATGAACATGCCTTCCGACATGATCCATGATCCATGCTCCATGGGCATCAATGGTCGTTCCTCACCATTAAGTATTAAGTATATCAAACCAATAGAACTTGAATTTCAAAGAAAACATGCAATCATAAATAACAAAAACTCAAGAGATATTACATTACTTTACAATCCCAACCAGAAAAATTTAGCAACTCATGATAGATCTTACAGTAAAACTAAAGGATAAAAAGCTAAGAACAACAAACAAGGATCCTTGAATGTTGTTGGCCAACTTAGACTTTGATCTTCTACCTTAGTGTTTGTCTCTATTTGAACCTCTAAATGAGGTGTCAGGACCTCTCTATTTATAGATTTTAGTGAGGATCTCCAAAGATCTAGTATCCGCTTAGTGCAGTGGATTGATTTTCTTCATTATGAAGAAACCTTTTGGCTTCAAACCCATTTTTGGCTTCAACAAATTTAAACGCTTTTTTAGTTCTGTAGGGATTCACTCCAAGCCAAGCTTAGCAATCCTTTTCTTAATCATGAAGACTTTTGAGGCTTGGGCTTTGTTCGAAGCCAAGCCTAGCGAATCTAAAACTTCTTTTCTTTGGTTCAGGTTAGCTCAAAGCCCTTTCCAAGCGAATTTGAGCTTTCTTCATCATGAAAGACTTTTTCGCTCATCCCTTTTGGAATCTGCTCAACCTTTTAAACTTTGTAAATCTTGATCCTTCTCTGGCCTCAATCCGCTCAACACATGCTTTTGGCGCTCAATATTTTGGAAGTTTTTAAATTCTTGTTCTCTAGAGTCAATCCGCTTAGCCTTTTTCCTTGTGCTAGATGGGTTGGTCATTTCTTATCCTTTTGCTTGTTTGCTATTTTTATTTCTTTTTTTTTTGTAAGATTAATCAATTTCTTCTTTTTCTTCTCTTCTTCTTTTGAGTCAAGCTTTACTTTGTGGGAAATTGCATGTTTTTCAAGTTGTTTTCCATGTATTCTACTCATTATACATGCCTAGTTTGCTATGAATTTTACAACAATTTGGCCTTTATTAGTTTCCTCAACATACACCTTCTCCCTCTTGCTAATCCAACCAAAAAGCGTAACTATCATTAAAACCAAGGTCACATTACATAAGAATGCTACAAAGTATGTGATTTCATTGAAGAGCTCGTCAGGTCTCGGGCCTTATGACGTTTTGTGTAGAATGGTCAAGTTAGACTAGGCCGAGGATGCGGGGGTTGGAAAGGAGGTGGTCGAGGCAGAGGAAATCACCAAGAAGACTAGGCTGTGACACCCTAGCCCGAGCATGAGTAGAGGGAGCAACCTAGCAAAATCCTAATGATGTTACATGAACCATCAACACCATTGCCATAAGATTTCTTGGAAGAGGCAGTTCGAAAGCTACAAAGAAAAGACATCTCTAAAGTATAAACTGGGTGAGTTTACTATCACCTCACTCTCTCCCATCCATCACATTCATCAACAACATTAAAGAAAATGATTCAGCCATTATCACTGCCACCATAGTCAATTGGCGGGTCAGGAAAATTCTCATCGATCAAGTAAGCATTGTCGACATACTTTATTAGTCAACATTCCAAAAGATCTCATCTAGTCTACCCGAATCCATTTTTAGGGTTCGTTGAAAAAAAATACAAACTAGAGGGTATGTTGATCTATACTACACACTCATTGGTCTTAGAACCCTTAATCAACTCAAAGCCATAATTTATACACCATATATGGCGATGCAATTCCCTATCGAAGATGGCACAATTATTATGGTGAAAACTAACTCTAAAGTAGCCAGGAAATATTATGCACAAAGTTGACAGGTCACTCATTTTTTAGAAAAAGCTCTTTCCACCAACGACACAATTCAATAATGTCATGTTAAGATACTAGATAGTTTAGTCACTTCTAAATAGTCCAATATCCCACTAAACAGTCTTAAGGGGATAAGTAAATTGATGAGATTTTGATATTTATTATTTTTATCTAACAATTTTTTATATATCAACTATGTCAAATAATTTTTGTATTTTTAATTAAGATATTTGACCGTAGTAAAAATCATATTTTAATCAGAACGAATTTTATGCCCAAATAAGTAATTTACATTTAATTCTTATACATTTATGAATTAAATTCATTACGCACTTTAATCTATTAAAATTTACTACATTTTTAAATTTACGCAGACATCTTTTACAATTATGAATATTAAAATTTTATTTTTAATTGAAACAAAAAAAATTTAATAATTTTTTATTTTTCGACAATTTTACATAATTTGTATTTTTTTTAAGTCAATCTCACACAATACTAAAAATAATATTTTAATTACAAACAATTAAAATCCAAAATAAATAAGTAAATCATATTTATTTTTCAATTATTTTTAAACATAAGGATAATTTATAATCTTACTTTTTATTAATAAAAAAATTAAAATTTTAATCACAGTCATAAACTTTTATAATTTTATTTTTTTTACTATATTATATCAATCCAAATAATATCACTTTATTCTCAAATCAATCATTTTCATTTTTTTAAATTCACTTATCAATCCAAAAAAAAAAATTGAGAGTAATCATGCTTTAAAATATCTCGAAGTTGGGTGATACAATTAAGTTGAATTGATACTAATAAGTACAAAAATAAAATTTTAACTTTTTTGAAGAATAAAAGAAGAAAGGGCAAATATAATTTTTTTAAAAATGAGGATATATAATTGTAATTAAAAACAAAAGAGGGAAGGTGTTGTCTTTTTGTCATTCCAGAAGGATCTATTCCTTTCCCTTCAGTATCCATCATGAATAGTAAGTTCACGTTAGGTTCGACAATAACAATACACGTGTTTAATAACTTTTCGCAGAGCCTCACACTATCTCGCTGGACCCACCCTTTCTTCCCTCAAACTTCTTCCACAAATTATTTCTGATGCTCGGAATCTTACACCATTATTATAATTCAAGATATTCAAAGTTTAACAAAAGATTTGCCAAAAGGGGTAATATTATTGAAAGTTGTTGATGATGATGATATATATATATATATATATATATATGACAGTAGTATCATATTCATTTTTCTCTTGTAAATTAGATTTTCTTTAATTTATAAAATAAATTATCATAGTTAATTATAATAATAAATAAAGTTATAACAATATATATTACCGTAAGATTAATAAATAAATAATAAATTTTGATTTTATGACTATCATACTTCTTTTATTATTAAGATTTTAATAATAAAGAAATTTATAACTATATATATAATTAATAAATGAAATAATAAGTTTTGATTTTATGATTATCATAATTCTTTTATTACTAATGTAGAGATAGAAAATTCTTCAAAATACAAAAAAAAAAAGTTTTTTTTCAATATATTTCTATCATAATTGTTCTGATACACTCATATCGTTTAGAAGTTGAGATCAAGGATAATTTAAATACATATTTTTTTTTAGTTCTTTGAAGTGCGGTTTAAGGATGAAACTGTGAAAGAGATCTAAGCTCCAAAGCGAACAATACCTCGGATACGGAGATTCACCTAGTGATGTCATCTCAACGGACTTGAGGTCAGAACATTGGCAATGCTTGTGAGGATCGGAATGAAGGTTCCACTCGACTAGGGTGAATCAGTTCCCCTTAGACCTCTACCAGGGGCTTGTTCCGGTAAGTCCAATAGTACCACATCACTTAGGAGTCGAGGTCAATGGCACTTTAAATACACCTTTCTCTCTTAATCCACTAAGACATCTTTTAAGGACACAACCGCGACAGAGCTTTGAGCTCCAAAGCGAACAATACCTCAGATGTGGTGATTGACCCTAGTTATGCTATCTCAACAAACTTGAGGTCGAAAAATTGGCGTCGCCTGTGAGAATTGAAACGAGGTTCCAAAGAATACCTTTTGTTCCCTTAACCCTCTACTAGGGGGAACTTGTTCCCCTTAGACCTCGACTAGGGGGCTTGTTCCAATACGCCTAATAGTCTCACATCGCTTATGAGTCAAGGTCAAAGACAATTTAAATACACCTTCCTTCCTTAACCCTTCGAAACGCCTTTTAAGGACAAAATCGTGACGGAGCTCTGAGTTCCAAAGCGGAAAATACCTCAAATATAGTGATTGACCCTAGTGATGTTATCTCAATAGACTTTAGGTCGAAACATTGACGTCGTTTGTGAGTTTCAAAATGTGGTTCCAAAGATGAACCTCCATTCCCTTAGCCCTCGATTGGGGGGCTTGTTCTAGCATCCAATAATCCAACATCGCTTAGAAGTCGAGGTCAAGGACACTTTAAATACGCCTTCCTCTCTTAATCCACTGAGGCTCCTTTTAAGGACAAAATTACGACGGAGCTCCAAGCTCCAAAGCGGACAATACCTCGAATGCGGTGATTGACCCTAGTGATGTCATCTCAACAAACTTAAGGTTTGAACAATAGATATTGCATATTTACCACTTATGGAGTACCTTACAATGAGTTTCCATTAAAATCATTAAAAAAAAGTGGAGAATGCTTATAGCACGATAAGAACTCATAAAAACATTGAGAGCACAAATGTACAAAGGACTTTATAAATCAACCCTAAAAAATAAACAAATTTGACCACATCAGGAAAGCACGTTGTATTGTCTTCATCTTTTACACAGGGACAAAATATATGTCTCATAATTGTCAAGATGCTATGAGTATATTTAGATGAATTGACTATGTAGATTTATTTATAACTTTCACATGTAATCATAAGTGATATGAAATAACGAGACCGATGACAAGTTAAGGTCAAAGAATAGGATATATATCATTTTTCGAATGTTCAATATGAAGCTAACACAATTTATGAAAGATATGAAGAAAACATAAATTTTTGCAAAGTAAAAGCAGGTAAATGAGATTATTATTAACTTTCATTTTATGTTTATTTGAATAAATTGAAATTCTTGTTGTAATCATATATATTATTGAATTTAAAAAGCGTACCTCCTGTTTATATTATGATATTCTTACATCTTGAGCATAAATATCCAATTTCAAATGATATTGATAAAATAATTTGGGTTGAAAATCCTGATGAAAATGTTGATCCATTGTTGTTCAAGATAGTCAAATCTTTAATGATACATGGACCATGTAGATTTCAATATAGAATATCTCCATGTATGAACAATGGAACTGCCCAAAATACTTTTCTAATAAGTTTTTGGATAAAACAACTATCGATCAAGATAATTATCCAATATATAAAAGAGGCGATGACAAAGTAGTTTGAAAAAAGAAAATTCTTTATTGACATTTGTAGTGACAAATAACAATCAATTTCTTAAGAGATATAGAAAATCAATTGAGGTCAATAAAGTATTTGTTCAAGTATGTGAACAAAGGCCATGAAAAACTGAAAACAATATTTTATGAATCTAGAAAGAAAAATTAGGAAGTTGATGAAATTAAGATGTACTACGATTGTAATATTTTCCTTCTAGTGAAGTGACTTAGAGAGAATCTTTTCCTTTGACATTCATTATAGGCAACCTTGGGTAGAGAATATTTTCCTTTAACATACATTATAGGAAACTTTTGGTGGAAAGATTATCCTTTCACTTGCCAAATGAGTATTTTGTTGTATTCAATGATAATATTTGCACCAATTCTTTATTTAAAAAATTGCTGGTTCATCAATCAAAAATATTTTAATGAATGAAAGCCGATATAATGTACTCTAAAGAAAAGAATCTTACTTATGTTGAATTTCCTACAAAATTTGTTTGGATTCCTAAAGAGTCATGTTAGGGTAAAAAAAACCAAGATTAAAAAAACCAAGATTCTCTATTTGAAGGTTGTATTTTGTTCACTATAGCTAAAAATCCATCATCATATTTGGAGATAAGGATTGTAAATAATGTGATATATCTTACCTTCAAATATACTTGTTATGGTATGAACCTTTTACATTATGATAAATAATATATTGATGCAGTTAAAGAAGCGAGTTGTTGAGGCTTTGCAAGATATTTGAGAAGGCTATTCACCATATTGTTGTTATCAAACAAGACTTAGAAATTTCTAAATGGTAACATTTTTCATAAATAACAATCACTTTTGCAGGGAGATGGTATGTTAGCCTTAGCTAACTCATTATTTACCTTTTAATTTATAAAATTATTTATTATAGTTGTTCCATTTTAGCTAATATTTGTAAGTGCATTAAAGATTTAGCCATTTATGAGGATGATCTAAAAAAATTGATACTTGGAGAGTTAGACAAAATTTTGTAGAATAATGATAATCCAAAATTTTGTAGAATAATGATAAGAGATTATCTTATTTTACAACAATATTATAACTAAATTTCAGTTTTTTTAATCAATCAATTAATATATTGATTTTTGACGAGTTTAACTATGTTGGACAAACATGAAATTCTAAGCATGAGAAAACATGCCATTTGTATCTCAAAACAAAGGAGGATCTTTATGGCTATAAAAGGATTGGAAAAACCTTCATTTGGAGAATTATTTCAGTAGCTATGGGATGCAAGGGAGAAACCGTGTTTAATGTTGCATCACAAAGCAAATACTTTACTAATTCCAATAGGTAGAATCGTTCATTCAAGATTTTGTATTTTGATCAATATGAATGAGAAATCTACATGCAATATAAAATAAAAAATTTAATCGGCAAAGTTCATTATTAAAGAAAAAATAATTTTTTGGGGTGATGTATAAATGACACATAAACATTATTTTGACGCTATATGTGGAAAATTTCGAGATATAATGCATTTTTTCGGCAATTATAAATTAAAAAACCTTTTAGAGGGAAAGTGAAAACATTTGGGAGAGATTTTAATTCCTAAAGGATAAAAGCAAGATGTTATTAATGCTAACACTAACGCATCATACCTTTCGAGGCATTGTCAAGTCTTGACATTAATAAAAAAATAGAATATGAGGGTTGCTTTAATTTGGATGCAAAAGAAAGTAAAAAAAGTAATAATCTCAAAATGGGTTAGTATTGAAGATAGAACCATATGGGAACCAAATGATGGAGAGCTTAGTATTAAAAAGCTAAATGATTTACTGATATTACTATTGATCCAATTGCTACAATTATGGATAGTAATTGATGCAAGCCAAGTCAACAAGAAGATGACCAAGGATGCAAATGACCATTCACATTATGAGAAGTCATCTCAACATGCAAGTGAAGATCTCACTAGAGGGAGAAATGGACAAAGACCAGAGCATTTAATGTTCTTCCTACTGGTCTTTTTAATAATTAGCATATGTTGTAAATAATTTGGGCTCACTTTGGGGGTTCAAATAACAAATATAGTCTAGAATAAGGTACCTTTAGCATAATAGGGGTGTGGGTAACATTTTAGCTTGTTCGTAGTCCTTTTGGAAGACATTTTGACCTAGTTTCTAGAAGGACAAGTCTAGGATGCGGGTTTGACTTAGTCAAACCCTAAGGCTGCCCATTTTTTCCCTTTTCCCATCCTACCTCTTTAGATTGTTCTCCAAGGCTCCTTCACCTATAAATAGGAGGCCTACCTAGTGTATTTTTCAAGTTGAAATTAATAGAAGAAGTGTTACTTTTTGTGTGAGGTGTTAGTGAGGTTTGAATTCCTCTTAGCATTTAGGTCTTATCTTGTGAGTATTGAGAGCTCTCAAGTGGCGGCTAACATCACTTATCTTGGAGGCCAAGCACACTCCAAGTGGCATGTTCCACTTCTCAAATTCATCACATAAGCTTTCTCCTTCCTTCATCTATTCTTCCATTGTCATTCCATTTTTACTCTTTGTATCATGTTCTTGTTTGATTTTCCTTGTTTTCAATCGACAATTCTATTTGGTTTCTTTTCCTTGTTCTTTAATTATGCACCTTCTAGCATCATGTTCACCATATAATTGTCTTTTCCTTTTGCTCTTGTGATGTGAACCTTCACACTTACTTAACCACTTGGTTAAGTTCGTGTCCAGTGGGGATCTTCTTAGAGTTCTCACCATATTATTTCTTAAAATCTCAATTTAAGTAAAGTGTCACACCATAAAATGAACAATCCTAAAATCAACTCACATCATGTGGTTATCAGAGCTTAGGTTCTTGAGATTATTTTGCTTTGAGTTGATTGACACTTTACATTCTTTACAT
>Ga0123342_1001801_pt1 | contig 36184 bp, 18 predicted proteins | sample Turbeawhitnodule_FD_89960 | JGI IMG/M metagenome (GOLD analysis project Ga0123342, IMG submission 89960) | Root nodule microbial communities of legume samples collected from Mexico - Turtle bean Mexico white nodule | ecosystem: Host-associated > Plants > Roots > Nodule | place: Mexico: Nepantla... | reverse complement strand
TTAACCTTTATTTTTAATTAAGCATGTTAAAAATAAAATTGTATTTAAATATATTATTTGATTTAATGTTGGTAAAAATTATTTAAATTGATTGAGTATGAATATAGACATGTATAATAATTAGCTTTTTAAATTGAATATGAGAATCAAAATCAGTATCTATATTTAATATATTTCGTTTTAAATTAATTTATTATTCTACTTAAAAAAATGTAATTTTAATTTATGAAGAATCATTGTCCTCTCTCACTCAATTATCTTTTATTTTTACATATAATATAATTTTTAATTATTTATCTTTTAAGGTTTGATGTTTTTATATATTATTAATTGCAAAAAATCTCATATTATAAGCTATTTAATGTAAATACAAAATACAATTATCTCTTTAAATATTTTTTTCTTTATTATATTTTTTTTATTCATAGTTACTTAGTAAAATAAAAAAGTATACAATAATAATGTACAAATTTAATATATAAAGATTACTGTTTTTTATTTATTTTTTAATTGTATGGGGTTGAAAATCTAAAAAATCTAATAATAGAATTCTGTATTTATTAAGATCTAATAAATAAATAAAAAATATTCTTATTTTTTCAATATTAAAAAATCTATTCAAACTTGTGTAAATGTCTTGAAATTTATTTTTTTTAACTAAAACTAAAATCTAAATATTTGTGAGAATGAATAGTGGTAATTATAATAATAATAATAATACATAAAATTGAGCAGACCAAAATCAAACAAGGAGTAAAAAAAAAAATGTGAAGGTTCACCTAAAGTTTCTTTATTTTCTGTTATATTTATTCAAGAAGACAACATATAATTAAGAGAAAAAAACACTTTATAGAGAATTAGAGTTTTATTAGCAGGAAAAACATTTGTTTACATTTTATGAAGTATTGGTTGCACTATCTACATCTAGAACTAAAAGAAAAGACTTTCATCTTTTAAGTTTTACAATTTCTTTCTTTTTTTTATAAATATTCAAAATATATTGTATCATAATATATTGGATAGGTAATATATTGAATTTGAATTTCTTCATTTGAATGTAATTAACCTTAAGTATGTATAGATTTCTTTGCATTTTAACATAGATTCCTTTTTTTTATAGCTCTTGTATTCTACCTTCATGCTTCACATGCATAACTTGATTATTTATGTTTTATTAAGTTTATTACATTGAAAAATATTTTGAAGGTTATAAATTTAAGGTTAATGAAAGAAAGAATGTTATGTTAAGCATAATATTAGGTACATTAGTAAGTCTTACAAAATATTTAAGATGTTTCTATTAAGGAAATAAAATTTGAATAAACTAATAAGGTAAATGAAAGAATAACGATAACATTTGTATAAAAACTTTCTATAAAATTCATAACGTAGAAAGTAGTAAAAGACAAAAGTTAAATAGTTGATGACATAAAATTTGGACTTAGGCTTGAACATTATATTTTAAGGTTGTGAGGAATGATGGGAATCAAACAGAGGTCATTTTTTCTTCTAAGGGAAACTCCACTTGACTCGGTCATTTCAAGTTCATGATTCTTCATTTTGTTGGGAAGCTTCCAATCAAAATGGTAAAGTAATTGAGCAAGTGGCAACTCAACGTTGGGGATGGCAAAAGTAATGCCTGGACAGATCCTTCTGCCAGCACCAAATGGGATAAATTCGAAGTGTGTACCTCTGAAATCAATGGAGCTATCAAGAAACCTCTCAGGTTTAAAACTTTGAGCTTCACTCCAATACTCGGGATTCCTTCCAATTGCCCAAGCATTGATAATCACCCTAGTCTTAGAGGGTATCTCATACCCATTGATTTGACACCTTTCTCTATTTTCTCTGGGAACTAACAATGGTATAGGTGGGTGTAATCTCAATGTTTCTTTGATGATGGACTTCAAGTATATCAGTTCATGTAATTTTGTCTCATCCACGCATCCTTTCTCACCATACACTTTTCTCACCTCTGCTTGTGCTTTTTCCATCATTCTTGGGTTTTTTTATCAATTCTGACATCCCCCATTCCACTACAGAGGATGAACTCTCTCCTCCACCGGTAAATATGTCCTGCAAAATCAACGGTACACCTTGACAGTCCAACAAACTAATATTTTAATAATATTTAATTTATTTTTAATTAAAAATATTATTATAATGATTTATCAAGTATATGTCTTTTAATAATACATGAATTTATAAAGTTAAGCTAGGTTTAAACTTTACTTATCATTTAAAAGTCTATAATATTACTTGTAATTAATATATAATCTTATATATGAATTAACAGAGGAAACCTCAATTTATAAATATTTTATAAATTTAAATTAAACTTAAATTTTACTTTTTTTATATACAAAATTTATTTATATTTATTATTATAATTTAAGTATAATATTTTTTATTATTAAAAGTAGGTATAATGTATGTGCGGGAACAAATGTTGGAAGAAATAGTTGTCATGTATATATAGAACACACACACTAACCTGGATGACCGCTTTAATGTTGTTATCGGTTAAGCGAGTTTCCGAATCGTTTTCATGTTGATACTTGAGAAGAACGTCAACCAGATCTTCCTCTGCTTCCGACTCGCTGCTGCTTCTATGTCTCTGTCTGTGTTCGTCGACGATGTCTTGCAAAACCCTGTCAACCTCTCTGTGAACTTTCTCAAATTTCACCTTCGCCACCATTTCAAGCACTCTGCTAGAAGGATAGAGTTCCGCCACCGAAAACCCTCCCATAAGCTTCAATTGCTCCTTAATCTTTGATATGAACACTTGTTGATATCTACTCCTTTTACCAAAAGCCGCACGTGCCGCTATTCCGTAGGTCATGGGGTAAATGCTCTGGCTGAGATTAACAACGCACCCTTCACTTGCTGCTATTTTCTTAACCAGTTTCGCCACCTCCTCTTCCCTTATGGAGCGGAAAGATTGCACGCGCTTTGCGGTTAGTAGCTCCACCGTGCATATCTTTCGCACTTGCCTCCAATATTCTCCATATGGAGAGAAGGCTATGTTACTATTGTTGTAGGAAATTGTTCTAGACGATACAACGTTGGGCCTGTCACAAAAATTAACATCATGTGTTTTCATAATCTCTTGGGCTATCTCTGGTGAGGTGATTATGACGTTGGACACCTCCCCTAGTTTTAGGTACATCAATGGCCCATACTTATCTGCAAAAAATTTTAAGCGGTGATGAGGAAGCAAACCTACAAACTGGTGTAAGTTCCCTATGAGAGGTAGTGTCCTAGGTCCTGGAGGTAAATTGGTGGATGAGTTGTTGGAACCCCGTTTTTGAAGTAATTTGAGTAAGATGAAGAGAAGGAAGAGAATGGAAGTAATTGAGTAAACAGAGAAAGGGTTGGCGTCGTGAATCTCCATGGCCATGGATATAATGGTAGATCTGGGAGAAGGAAGAACCGTGGAAGAGAATATGAATGCATAATCATTGAACGTACTTCTTTATTTATTTATTTCTATGTATGTGAAGATATTTGTCACTAAAATGTGGTCTTTGTTATCCGGTACTGATACACCACACACACAGTAGAACACATCCATTCCTCTAATAAATTATTATTTTAATTACATATATATTTTTAAATTTAAAATATTATTATAATTGGGTGTCAAAAGATAAGTTATTTACTAGTGTCAAGAAAAACTTTTCCGTGTTATCGCCAGGATGTGGATATCATTCCTTGCTGTAGATTACAAATATTAAAAACTACGTGAATTTAGTTATGATAAAATATTATCACCACTTCATTAAAATATTTGAGGTGAAATAAACTTTTAGTTTATGTAATTTATTCTATTTTTAATCATAGTTGTTTAAGTATTCGTTCTTGATTTATTTTGATACCACGGTATATATGGTCATCAGATGACTAAAAAAAATAATATAAAATTTAAAAAAATATATATATTTTATCATTTCAATGTACATTTTAAGTTAACAAAAGTTTAACTTTTGATATTCCATTAGTGGCTTCTTCTTCCTGCACCTCTACGTTTTTCTTCCTGCACCCCCACAATTTTGTAAATCCCATAAATGAGCTTCACCTTTTATTTGAAAAAAACTAGAGTTTTTTAGGTTACTGGATATTGGAATCTGGAAGTGTGCTATGGATTCATCAATCCGAAAGTGATTCGTGTTCTTTTTCGAATAAAGGGATGTTTCGAAAGCAACTTGTTGATTTCTGGATTGCTGAATCCAGAAGTCTAATTTTTGTTACGGATTGATGGATTCAGAAGATTACCGGATTCACCAATTAAGAAGGTTTATGGACTTCCCAATCCGGAATACAAAAAAATAAATGCAGATTTTCCATTCCGTAAAATTACCAAATTGCATTATCTGGAAGAAGAAAGAGTAGTATGGGTCTTATGTGTATTTTGGGGTTTTAAAAAATAATAGAGATATTTTTGTCTTTGCATTACATTTTGGGGATGGCGGAAGAAAAAAATAGTGCTGCAGGAAGAAACTGTCTCCATTAGTTGTTTTTTTTTTCTGTCCAAATATATACTGGTTTCAGGCTTATTGGGCCTGCTTCGCTAGAGAACCTGGGCCCAGGATGAAGGGGACCGAACTCCCCTCTAATTGGCAAATTATTCTTCCACCTCTACAATAATTTGATTATTAAAATTGTATATGTGAATTTTATTTATTAAAATTACATATGCAAACCTTTGAAAAAAATGAATATTTTAATATTTAAATTTTAATTCATTAATTAAAAAGAAAAAATATTTTAAAATAAAAATATGTTTGATTCGAATTAAATAACAATTTTAATAAGTAAAAAATTAAAAAAATATAAATAAAAAACTACGGCTTCATTAAAATTAAAAAAAAACAAAAATAATGTATCCAAAATATATTTTTGAAAAAATTAATTATATGTAAATTCGTACTTTAAAAAAATGATTGTCTAATCTTTTATATTTTTATTTTATTTTTTTGTAATAATAATAAATGATTGTTAATCTTTCAATATATCTGAGATGTTAAGTTTAAGGTTTATTTAATAAGGTAATCTTTTATAAAAGTAAAAATTAAAAATTTGGACAGTAAAAAAAATATTTTAATATGATTTTCATATATTTGAACAAGAAGAAAAGGAGTGAAATATATCATAAGTGAATTTTATATACAACTTAATTTTATAAAATCAGTTTATTTATATATATATATATATATATTAATTATGAAATGCTTTAATTTTTAGTTCAAGATTTCAACATTATGTTAATCTTTAAATCTGAATTAAACGTAAACAAATTGTTATGATCTTCCAATTTGAAAATTGTATGATGTTGGAATGAGACGCAGTCCTCTGCAATCAAAGTCTTAAATCCTTTTTTTCCCTTTTAATAATTCTTGGTTTCAACATCATTCCCATTTGTTGAATGTATTAAAACCACATTAATCCAATTTTTCTTTAGAGCAGTCATGAATCTACATTCTTAATTTGAATTTGGTTTGATAACTGCATGCAAAAGTTGAATCATTATTGGATGATGAATGGTGGAGGATGTGGATCTCATGGCCACACCAAAACTTTTCAACAATTGGTCGGCACTGATAGGGTCCACATCCCCATTGTAGCCACCATCATGACGTCGCACAACACCAAACACACCGTCCAAATCAACCTCACACAAAATGGACGGCTCAGACTTATTCCTATGCTCCTCTACGGTTCGCTATACCTTTTTTTTTCTTTTTAAAGAAGGAATGGTTCGGTATTCTTTTTCCACCACTGGTTGTGAATTTGCATGCTCTAATTTTCATAAATCATATTTAAAGTATTTAATAATATTTTTCTAGATAAATCCTTGTGGAATTATCGAAGTGAATAATAATACAATTATCTCAACTATAAATTGGTATCATAACATTAATATTAAAAAGAGAATTTATATTTTTTTTATAGGAATAGTAATTTATAAACTTTATTTTGCTCAATTGAAAAAAAAACTGTGAAGTTTTAAAATGAAGAAAACGTAGTAAAATTAATTATGATATCACGCTTAATGTAAAAAAATGAAATTGATATTTTTATATCTTGCTATGCAGTAAAAAAAATGCATAATTACTTGCTTAAAAAATAAATACATGGCTTTGAAAACAATAATTACATTACATTTTTTAACAAAAGTTTATATTACTAAATGCTTGTAGGGAATTAGACATATACTATTAAGGCGATAAATCGATAATTTAATATAGCTAAATTCTAACACGCATAAATTTAAATACTATCATTATTGAAAATTTAAAATACTACTACTAAGTTAAGGAAAATCAGTAGACTTTACATAAAAAAGACAAAGAATAATATAAAAATATTTTTAAAGTGCGGAGTAATAAAAATTATATCCAATTGAAATAAAAAAAAAGATGAATATTTATTTTTAATGATCGATTTGATGAATAATTTATTTTTAAATCAATTTAATAATATAAAGCGATGTAGTTGAATTTTGAAGTAAATTCCAAATAATTACAGAACAAGGATTCGGTTTCGAAAGAAAAAAAAGAGTGAGGGTTATGTTTTTTTGTTCGCTGTTTGATGTCCGAAATAGTCCACTTTTTTTCCCAATATTTCACAATAGTCTCGTATATTTTTCTTCTTGCATTCTCTTCGGGATAGGTTTATCCCGAAACCAAACGCCCCCGAAACGGCGTTGTCCAAGTCGAAAGTTAATTTACATTTGAGTTTCATTTCACTGCCATTTAGCTCTCTTCATTGAATATAAAGCTTCTTCATTGACGCTTTCTCACGAAACACTTCCCCTACTGCTGTTTGCTGCTTCTGCCTTTGCTCCACCACCGAACCAGTTCCTCTGCAAATCGCGTTTCGTTTTCGCAAGGTGCGTTTCGATTACCACTTCCGCGATTTGTGTTTTCTTGTGATTTTTTTGGATGAATTTTTGTGTTTCCGTGTTGCTTTTCTTTTACTGGATCCGCGAACTTCTTTTTTGTTTTCTGGATCGATTTTTTTCTTCGTTTGCTCTTGCTCATCTGGATCTACTTCGTAGCTGCATATTGTGCGTGTAGGTTTCGTTTTGCTTAATTTTGTTGAGATGTTTTCTGATACATCGGTGTTGATTTTCTGTTCGCTTTCATGCTTTTATGGCGATCAAATTCGAAGCTGATATTCTTGCTTATCTTGTTAATTATATCTGTGTTTCTTGTTTTTACTGTATGAGTTGAGTCGAGTCGAGTCTTGTGGAAATGTTCTCCTATGCATGCTTCCGATCTTTCAGGCATGTTTAGGTTTTTACTTTGCTTCTTTTTTTGTTTGAACGAAAGATGAAATCATTTCGAGTAGTAGTTGGTGTATTTTTTGTATAATTGAGTGATATTGAAAAGATCTCTGTACCAGTTCAAACTTTTAATTGTTGCATATTCTTTTCTTTGGCTTTGTTATTTTTCCCCCTAAACAAAGTCTTCCCATTCTTGATACAGGTTTTAAAAGATGGCTGATGCTGAGGACATTCAACCTCTTGTTGTTGATAATGGAACGGGAATGGTCGAGGTTAGAATATGTTTTGTTTTGCCAATTGATGAGTGCTTCTTGTGTTAAGGACAGGTTACTTTGTGCTTGCGAAGTATTCATTGCTATAATATTAATATAAATTTTTCTCCAATGTTTGCAGGCTGGCTTTGCGGGTGATGATGCTCCTAGAGCCGTGTTCCCCAGTATTATTGGGCGACCGCGCCATACTGGTGTAATGGTTGGAATGGGCCAGAAGGATGCTTATGTGGGTGATGAAGCCCAATCAAAACGAGGTATACTCACCTTGAAGTATCCTATTGAGCATGGCATAGTCAGCAACTGGGATGATATGGAGAAGATTTGGCATCACACGTTTTACAATGAGCTTCGTGTTGCCCCTGAAGAACACCCTGTACTTCTCACTGAGGCACCACTCAATCCCAAGGCCAACAGAGAGAAGATGACCCAAATTATGTTTGAGACTTTCAACGTGCCTGCCATGTATGTGGCAATTCAGGCTGTCTTGTCTTTGTATGCCAGTGGACGTACTACAGGTTTGTTTCTGCAATTGGTCTTGGATTTACTATTTACTATGCTGTGATCATATGACTTCAATTGGATTGGGTCAAGTTATCATGTGATTAAATGCTGTAAGTTGGCTAAGTTATGATTTTGTGAATAAAAGGCACTGTTAAAGGTTTTATGTGGCACATATAAGTTGGAAAATTCAGAAGCTGGTGGAAGTTCTTCGAGAATTGATTTGTTTATACTTTAAGCTTAGCCAATGGTATATAGCAGTCAATATTCCAAATGTATTGGGTGGGATGTACATGCATTTCTACACTAATTACTCTTGATCAGCATTATTTTCTTATGGGTTTGTGTTGTTTTGTTGGTATTAAACAGGTATTGTGCTTGATTCTGGTGATGGTGTAAGCCACACGGTGCCCATATATGAAGGGTATGCTCTTCCTCATGCAATTCTTCGGTTGGATCTTGCTGGCCGTGATTTAACGGAGTACTTGGTCAAAATTCTTACTGAGAGAGGATACTCATTTAGCACCTCTGCTGAAAAGGAAATTGTCCGTGATGTGAAGGAGAAATTGGCGTATGTGGCCCTTGATTTTGAACAAGAAATGGAGACTACCAAGAGTAGTTCTGCTGTGGAGAAAAGCTATGAATTGCCTGATGGACAGGTCATTACAATAGGTTCTGAGAGATTCCGTTGCCCAGAAGTACTGTTCCAGCCTTCTCTAATTGGTATGGAAGCTACTGGAATTCATGAAACGACATACAACTCCATCATGAAATGTGATGTCGATATTAGGAAGGATCTGTATGGAAACATTGTGCTTAGTGGTGGGTCTACTATGTTTCCTGGAATTGCTGATCGTATGAGCAAGGAAATCAGTGCTCTAGCACCAAGCAGCATGAAAATCAAGGTGGTTGCACCTCCTGAGAGGAAGTACAGTGTCTGGATTGGTGGTTCTATCTTGGCATCACTAAGTACCTTCCAACAGGTTTGTACCCAACTGATCCCCTTCCCCTTTACGACAATTTACCAATAAAATGGCTTAGGAGGTATTTATATATTGGAAGTATCGGGTGTTTATTTTATTCTCTTGTTATGTATGCAGATGTGGATCTCTAAGGGTGAATATGATGAATCTGGGCCAGCTATAGTTCATCGGAAGTGCTTCTAAGTTGGGTTAAGTTGAGCTGGATGGTTATCAAGCTCTTAATGCTCCCAATCCTGTGCCATATTTTCGTCAAGCTTGATTGACTTGTTGGATATTTGATGCTTTGGGTTTTTAATAGGTATATCTAGTTAATGAATGGATTTGTAAGTTGAGTTTGTTATATGTTTCCCCGTTAGGTCGTTGGAAGCCAGACTTTTTATGCAGTTGGCGATGGCATTTGAACTTAGTAGGTTCTGCTTGGTTTGATTTTCCTTTTATTCTTTTTTTATGATGTGGCGAAAAATTAGGTGCCTCGAGTTAGGAGGACGATAAGTTTAAGCATCCTTTTTCCTGGAGGGATTTTTGAATTAGTTTCTGTTGATATTAATTATATGCTTAATTGGTTATGTTTTGCAGTACAATCAGAATGTTTTTTATTGTTTGAGGTGATGAATCCCTTATATACTCCATTTGATTAGTGTGAGCAGGAATCGAGGTTAGTGTGTTTTTGTTCCTTGCTGATGATATTCAAGAATAAAGTTCTGGGTGAATTAAAAAAAAACCCTTACTTGGTATCTTGATGTGGTTTTAAGGTCCGATTAATCATTAGGGATAACTCATCTCACAACTTATTTCGATTTTTTGCCATACGGGTTTACTCGATCGTAATAATTAAAATAGTGAAGTTTTTTAATTGAAATTGAAACCAACATAATACCAATTTAGTACAATTCAATGGAAATGTAATTTTCTTTATGTTTTTATCTGTTTATCGCACTGCTATACTCATTGCATCTTGGTTTTCCACGTTTTCTATGCCAAGAAAACGGGGAATGCATAGCCGATGTGAGTTTAGGTTAAAAGTTACTCCGGCATTAAGGTTTCTTCAAATGCAATTTATACAAACTGAAAAACAGGTATAATTGAATTTTTTACTATAAAAAAATAAAATTTATCCCTTCTCGATTTTTTTATAGATGTTTTTATTGATCATGCCGATAAATCTACAAACACTTGTGAATAGTGTAATTTGATGTTGAAAATTTCACACGGATTAAACAGTAAAATTACAATATATAAATAAATACGAACACTATATTTCATAAACTGGTTTATAACTTTAAATTAAGATCTAAATTGTTTTGCAAGGTATTATCATAATCTATTATAACAAGTTTTTAGAATTGGATAAAAAATAAACCACCGTAGGTGAATACCAATATTGACTAACATAATTAAGTAAGAAGAGTAAAAGAAATTTTGATTTTTTTGTTGGTTTTTTATCTTGTTCCCATATCAAAATCAATATATATTGAAGATAAAGTAGCAATAATCTCTTATCATTTAAGAGTCAATGGTCAAGTATAATTTTAATACACTTTCATCCTTTAATCATTCTAGATATTTTTTTCAAAAAAAATGTCAATTTAAAATTAAAATATCAATACTATAAAAATAAAAAAATTACTTAAAAAAGCTCTTATTCCTTTAACCTTTAAATGGATAAATTTCTAGAACATACAATACTTTAAATGTAATAATTAAAACTTGAAATTGACGAGACGTTTGATCTGAATTAGTGAGTTAACTGCTAATTATAATTGCGTGTTTATAATGAATTATTTTAATATTCAAATCCTGTAGTTATCTATTCATTATGAATGGTAATTCTTACCTCTAGTAATTTTTGTTTTATTTTGTTTCTTGGTAGTGTGTGACCAACTACTTGTGTTGGGTAAGAATAAAGAAGCATGTAGTTTGGTAGAGATGATGATTAGGAAGTGGAATACAAGCTTGGAATGATCTATCCATTTCTTCTTTTGATAACTCCTTTACCTTACTTTGGCCAAGGAAAATATTACTGTTGTTAATATAGGCAGGTTTAGGAAGTTTTAATACGTATGTTAATGTTTATATTAGCCGAGTCCACTTGTTGGTCTTGGATTGTATCTCAATTGGTTTAGGATTATAAAACTAATGCATTTAGTGAAATACTAATCTAGTTCCCAAATTTATGAAATTAAAATATATAAATAAACATTTTGAAAATAAAACAACATTTTGAAAAAAGAGAAATGGGGTGTAAACATATAAAAGAATTCTATTGAGATAATTGAGAAAGTTTGACAAACATAATTTTTTCTCTAACTTTTCATAATCTTTTTGTTAGTTTACTTCGTTATTTTCGTGTATTATTATTAGTTTATCTTTAATTAACATTAAATGTATCTAATTATCATGTATTAGTTTTAATTATATATATATTCACAATTTTTTTTAATGATTTAATTTCTGTATTTAATGTTTTATATGATTGAAAAATCATAGTTTAAATCTTGAATATGTAATTCATTTTAAGTGTTCATATTTTTGTATCATAGATTAAATTACCTATTTATTAAATATATTTCTAGTGTTAATGTGAATTCACAGTAGATGAATTTACATTTAAGAAGAGAATTTAGAAGTTATTATAATCAATAATTAATTATATTAATTAATACAATAATATATAAATAAAAATTTATGAATAAGGGTGGTTAAGATACATTTCAAAATAAATGTTACGATTTATTAAATTAAAATTATGAGTAATGCAAATACATTTCATGAAAAGAATCAACTTTACAAGTATCTTAATTAATTTTAATTATTTTATTTTAACTATTTTATTGCATAAAAGATAATGCTAAAAATTTAATAAAAAAACAGATAAGACATATTTTTTTGTTTTAATATTTTAATGATTATATATAATATAACACTAAATATTTCCAAATTAATAAAAATATGTACTTAATTTTAAATATATTAAAATATGAAAAGTCTAATTTAAATCAATAAATGCGTACCATATATTTAAAAAAAAAGGAATTTTCCATATTCTAATAAGTTTTGAACAATAACAATTGTAAATTAATTTTTTTTAAAAAGTGATTTTTGTAGTTCTTAACTGTGTGTTTGATTTGATGATAGAAAGAAAGTGAGTCCAAATTTTTTCTAACATTTTCCACAATATTTCAGCATTTGAGCATTTTTTGTTTACTTCCCCTTTATTCGGGACAGGTTTATCCCGAAACCAAACGCACCCGGCATGGTCCAAGTTGAAAGTTGATTTCATTTGAGTTTCATTTCACAGTCATTTACCTCATTTACCTGTTTTCATTGAATATAAAACTTCTTCTCTCTCTGACGCTCGTTTGCGAGACTCTGACCCTGCTGCTGTTGCTACTGCTTCTGTTGGTGCTACACCACCGAACCAGTTTCCCTGCAAACCACGCTTCCTTCGCGAAAAGGTGCGTTCCGATCACAATTTCCGCGTGTTTTCAAGTAATTTTTTTGTGTTTACATGCTCTTTTTTGTTACTGGATCCAAACATCACATCTGATGTATTTCCTGGATCGAAATTTTGTGCGGTTTCGTTTTCTGTTTCTGATCTGGATCTACTTCCTTGCTTCATCTTGTTGTGTGTGAGATGCTTACTCGCTTCAGTTTTTGCTTAATTTTGCCGTGAGATGTTTTCTGATGCATCAATTTTTGCTTAATTTTGATGTGAGAAGTTTTCTGATGTATCGGGTTGTTTATATGCGATTAATCGTTTATCATATTGGAAGATTATATTTTGCTTAGCTTGTTAATTATATATCCGTGTTTTGTTTTTTATCGCGTCTAGTGGAAATGTTCAGGTGTGCAGTGCCGAGCTTGAGATCAAATTTTGGATGCCAAAATAATTAAAATTATAGTATAAGAATTCAATATATTTTGATGATAATATTATCTCTTATAATTGATTGTAAGCATATAATAACATTGTTTAAATATTGATTTTTTTAATTATACGTTTCTACTTCAATAATAATGCTATTAAGTTTTTCTGATCTTATGATTTTGTTCCCTTGTTTACTCTTCAATAAAAAAAAATTGGAAAATCTATGCAGCAAAAAATGATTTTTGAATGAATTTGAGGAAATAATATTTTCTAAATTAAAGAAAAAAATGTTCTAGAAAAAATGTGCACAAAAGCTCACAATAATAATCCTCTAATTTGAGCCATATTGTATAACTTTTCTTAAATAAGGGGTTAAAACTAAAATCAGCTGGCCTTCATTTTATGTGTCTTATTTGTCCCTTTTATAGTTTTTTGTCACCTCGTCAATAAAACTGTTAATTTCATTTAATGTTCATGTGATATATTTATTGACCTAACAATAAAATATTATTGAAGGAAAAGGGAAGAAAACACAGGATGGAGATAGGTGATTTAAGTCCCTTTATACCATACTGAATATATTAAAGTTATAGAAAAAATGTGTTGAAAATGAAAAATAGAGTCTTATATTAGAAAAACGCAATTACTTAATTAAACGGGGGTAATGTTTAGAAACTGTCAATAAATCAACCATAAGAGGGGAAAAAATGGTTTTTCAAAATGGAAAGTGCATATAAGAGTGTGATCTTGTTCAGAACCACACTTATCCAATTTTCACCTATTTGTCCTGGCTTGGCCCAGAAAGAGTTTGTTGCCTTCTCAGGTAAATATGTAATGTAATGATATAATCCCTACCAATTAACTCCTGACCGGAAGAGGTACAAGAAATTCGGACCTATGTCCTGTTTGCAAAGCTAGCAGGCAGTCCATTATCCATACCTTTAGGGAATGCCCTCATACGAAGACACTATTTATAGATGATATTATTAGATCGCCGGGATACTGTCTTTTTCCTGCCTTCTACGCACAAGTGGCTTGCTTCAGATCTCCTTTTGAACAACCATGCTCAGGAAAAATGTACTGTCCATTTTCGTGGAACTATAGATTTTAATTGGTAAAATAATCTGATGCGAAGTGGGAAATCAATTCAGTTATTTTGTTAAAAGTCCTGCAGTTTTTAAGACATTGAACCTATGCATAGTTTTTATCCTGTCCTTCGGAACCATCTTACTGATGATGATCCTCATTCCTTGTTTTCAACCGGGCTGGGTTAAGATTAATAGTGATGGTGTATTTTTCATCTGTTGGTCAGAGAGGTTCTTGAAGGGTTGTATTAAAAACCATCTCGGGGAGTATCTGGCTGGTTTCTCTATCGCTATTGGATCCCTTCCATTGCCCATGCTGAACTTTGGGTATTTTTACCTTGCAATAGAGATTGTGGTTTCAAGTTGCTTGCTGCATTTGGAATCTGATTTCCAGGTAGCTATTCACCTTCTCACCAAAGGTGCTCTTCCCTTCACCCGATCCTTCCTTTAGTTCAATCCATCCTGAAATTGGCATCTCTAGTGGATTCTTCTTCCTGGAAACATGTTTGTAGAGAATGCTACAGTGCAGGGGATGCCTTTGTTAAACATGCCCTATCCATGCATATGGAAGCTAGAGTTAAAAAGTTGTCAATTAATAATATAAAAGGAAATAACTAAATATTACTTTTTTTTAATGATTAAAACTTTATAAGCTAGTTATTATTTTTCATATTCTTTCAATGATTTACATTCACTAATAATTGAGGAATAAATAATTAAAGAATATTTGAAGTAATTTTAGAAAACCTTCTTAGTAATAAATGGAATTATAAATAATTTTTAATAATTATATACATATAAATGTTTTCTGAAAGATATATTTTGTGTGTGTTGCTCCTGATCTTTCGTGTCTATTGATGATTTTCTCTGCATATGCTTGGGATTACTTGTTTCCTTTCTGGTTTGAACAAAAATTGAAACCATTTTGACTAGTGGTTGATGTATTTTTACATAATTGAGCGATAATGAAAAGCCCTCTCTAGTAGCTCAAACTTTTGTTTGTTGCATATTCTTTTGTTTGTTTTTACCATTTCCCCCCTAAACAATATCTTTCCCGATCTTTGGTACAGGTTTTAAAAGATGGCTGATGCGGAGGACATTCAACCTCTTGTTGTTGATAATGGAACTGGAATGGTCAAGGTCAGAATATGTTTTGTACTGCCAATTGATTAGTGCTTCTTCTGCTATTTTAAAAATAGTTTGCTTTGTGCTTGCACAGTATTCCTTGCTATAACACTAATTATTTATATTTTCTCCAATGTTTTTGCAGGCTGGTTTTGCAGGTGATGATGCTCCTAGGGCCGTGTTCCCCAGTATTATTGGGCGACCGCGCCACACTGGTGTAATGGTTGGGATGGGTCAGAAGGATGCTTACGTGGGTGATGAAGCCCAATCAAAAAGGGGTATACTCACCTTGAAGTATCCTATAGAGCATGGCATAGTCAGCAACTGGGATGATATGGAGAAGATTTGGCATCACACATTTTACAATGAGCTTCGTGTTGCCCCTGAAGAACACCCTGTACTTCTTACTGAGGCACCACTTAATCCCAAGGCCAACAGAGAGAAGATGACCCAAATTATGTTTGAGACTTTTAATGTGCCTGCCATGTATGTTGCAATTCAGGCTGTCTTGTCTCTCTATGCCAGTGGACGTACTACAGGTTTGTTGCTGTGATTGATCTTTGATTTACTATTTACTATGCTGTTATCATGGGACTTCAATTGGATGCAATCAACTTATCATAATTGCTGTAAGTCGGTAAGTTCTGATTTGAGAATGAGACACTATCCAAGGTTATGTGTGGCACATAAGTTGGAAACTTTGGGAAGCCGCTTGATGTTCTCGTCAATTGATTTTGTTCATAGTTTTAGTTTAGTTAAATTATATACAGCAGCACTATTCCACATGTACAAGGGTGGGTGGGATATTTCTGCATTTCTACATTAATTACTTGTGACCCGCATTATTTCCTTATCCGTTTGTGTTACTATGTTTGTATTAATCAGGTATTGTGCTTGATTCTGGTGATGGTGTGAGTCACACGGTGCCTATATATGAAGGGTATGCTCTTCCTCATGCAATTCTTCGGTTAGACCTTGCTGGTCGTGATTTAACGGAGTACTTGGTGAAAATTCTTACCGAGAGAGGATACTCCTTCAGCACCTCTGCTGAAAAGGAAATTGTCCGTGATGTGAAGGAGAAATTGGCATATGTGGCCCTTGATTTTGAACAAGAAATGGAGACTACCAAGAGTAGTTCTGCTGTGGAGAAGAGCTATGAATTGCCTGATGGACAGGTCATTACAATAGGTTCTGAGAGATTCCGTTGCCCAGAAGTACTGTTCCAGCCTTCTCTAATTGGTATGGAAGCTACAGGAATTCATGAAACGACGTACAACTCCATCATGAAATGTGATGTCGATATTAGGAAGGATCTGTATGGGAACATTGTGCTTAGTGGAGGGTCTACTATGTTTCCTGGAATTGCTGATCGTATGAGCAAGGAAATTAGTGCTCTTGCACCAAGCAGCATGAAAATCAAGGTGGTTGCCCCTCCTGAGAGAAAGTATAGTGTCTGGATTGGTGGTTCTATCTTAGCATCACTTAGCACCTTCCAACAGGTTTGTACTGATGCTTTTCTCTACTCAACAGCACCCCTAACCCCTCCCCTTGTGTAATTATTACCAATAAAACTGATTATTTTATGTAAGTCATTGGGTTTTTACTTTTTTCTATTATATGCAGATGTGGATCTCTAAGGGAGAATATGATGAATCAGGACCAGCTATCGTTCATCGGAAGTGCTTCTAAGTTGGGTCAAGTTGAGCTGAATGGTTATCAAGTTCTGCATGCTCCCGGTCCTGTGTCGTATTTCAGTCAAGTTTGGTTGAATTATTTGATATTTCATGCTTTTGGGTTTTTAATAGATATATCTAGTTTAATGAATGGATGGATTTGTAAGTTGAGTATGTAATATGTCTCTCCGTTAGGTTCTTGAAGCCAGACTTTTTATGCAATTGGCGGATGGTATTGGAACTCTCTAGGTTCTGCTTGGTTTGATATTCCTTTTATTCGTTTTTCATGTTGTGGCCAAGAATTAGGTACCTCGGTTTAGGAGGACGACAAGTTTAAGGATATTTTCTCCCAAGGGGGTTTTTGAGTCAGTTTCTGTTGATATTAATTATATATGCCTAATTGGTTCTTGTTTGCAGTAAGAATGTTTTTATTGTGAGTTGAGGTGATTAATCGTTTATACACCATTTGTTTAAATTAAATGAAATATATTTGTATGCGCCTGTGGCATATATTTAAACAGGAATTGAGGTTCACGAGGAACAAAAGGTGGACCTACCTTAGTATCATGATGGTGTTCAAGCACGATCCATCAACCAAACCTTAATGGTACTCAATCCTGATGACAAGTGTACTTCTTTACTTTCTTTTCAAATTTGATGTATATTTTCGTCTAGTAGCATCTGCTCTTGACATTTGCTTATTTCTAATCACTTTCATTTTAATTTGGTTCTCATCGAAATGGGATTAGTCAGACAGGGCGAGGATGTTGTCATCCTTAACCTAATTAGACTGAGTGGGAAATATAATACTTATGATATTTATAAAGGAACTGGAAATGCAAAATCAATGGATGTTTACTTACTTTCCCCATAAAGAATATATATATATATATATATATAATAATGTGAAATAAATGAAAAGCTTACATTGCTTTGTTGGGGAAATGGATTTGGAGGTTGGGTTTTTCCAAAGGTTGTCTGTGGAAGGAGGTGGTAGAATCTAAGTACGGGGTTGGAGAAAGTTGAAAGGGCCAGGTTCAAAAACGATGGGGTCCTTTGGTGACGGGAACTAAAGGCGATTTGGTCGTTGGAGGAATGGGGGAGAGAGTTCGATGACCGTTTCATTTGAAAAGTCGGTAATGGGAAGGAAATCAGGTTTTGGGAAGATAAATGGGTGGGCGATTTGGGGTTGAAAAACAAATTCCCGAGGTTATACTCTCTTTGTAGGGATAAAGATGAGTTGTTGGAATGTTGTGGGGTATGGGAAGAAGGAGAGTGAAACTGGAAGTTTGGGTGGAGAAGAAATTTATTTGATTGGGAGAAATCTCAGGTAAGCCAACTTTTTGAAGAAATTAGAGGTTTGAGTATTGATCCGGATATTGATGACTCGTGGGTTTGGAGGGATGGTATGCATACTGATTTCTTCGGTTAAATCGGCTTATAGTGTTTTAAGGGGACATAGAGAGGGGATTTGTCAAAATTGTACAACTTTTTTCTGGAGTATTAAGGCTTTGCCTGCGGCCCAGGTTCTAGCATGGTCATGGGTAACTTCTAAAATACCTTCTGCTTGCTTCTCATTTTTTGACTGGTGTCTTGCTCTTTTATCGTGTTTAAAATCGATTTAATTGGCATGACCCAGTTTAGGGTGATAGGTATCTCTATTTCGATGGTTGTTGGTTTTTGTGGGCTGTTGGGTTGGTGGATAAAGGTTGTTGTTCTTTTTGTCCCTTGTTTTGGTTGGAGTGAGTTTGTATTGGATTTGTTTTGAGTTTGTACGGTTTGCTTTGAGTTTTTGTTTTGAGTTTTGTACGGGATTGTACGAATTTGTACGAATTTTTTAGTGGTAGAATTTTTTGTCTCTCTCATTTTATTGGTTTGGGAGACCTGATATTTGATTCATGTTATAAAGTGGTTCTTGTTATTCAATCCTTATTACTGATAAAAAAAATAAAAAATAAAAAGCTTACATACATATATATTGTTTCTTTTTCTTTTGTTTTTTTCATGTCTCAACACTCTAAAGGAAAGATACTATAATGAGAAAATGAATTTATGGAAATTATGCTAATGTCAGTATTGGATGTATGAGAATAATTCGTAACTATATCATAGTAAAAAACTAGATAACTTAGAAATGGTGGCATTACTGCATTTTTGCTATGTGGATCATATGGGTGGGGATTTGATGTCACATCTGATGGATCTCTTCTTTGAATTCCTTTACTTAGCAATAAAATGTTTAAGCAACTATAATACATGCTAGGAGCTTTTGAAGCTTGTATAAATTACTTATTTCTCAATGGATTGGCTAATTGCAGAGAATTAATTACACGACCGATCACCAATATTCCTTGAAAGTGATAACATTGAGCAAATGAAAGAGCTTTATGCATCTGCATGAATATTGTCTTTGAATCTTGCCATGTCTTTAATGTGTAAACATATATTTGTTATTAGGCTCTTGAAAGTTCAGTGGATATCACAACATTGTTTCGTACAACCTTTTGTTTATTCGAAAAAGTTAAAAAAGAAAGAAACGGGTTAAAAGTTTTTTTTTTCCGAGCCTCATTAAGTTTTGAATATAAAATGATGTAATGTGTTACTAGAATCCACAAGGTGGAAAACTAGATTTTTTTTCCAACTACTACACATGTGTATAAAAAATTTCCCGAGAGATCACACTGTTTTTCTTATTTACGTGAATAACACTGATGATTGTGCAAAGGTCAGAAAGAATGGTTTCCGAAAATTAAGGTTAAAAATATTTTTATATTTTTATTTTAGTTTTTAATTAAAAATATTACTATATTATTATAAAGAGGTGTAAAGGGTATGATAATTACTATTTCTGGTGTAAAATAAAGTTTTCCATAAAAAAAGTAAACCCTTCTTTATAAAGAAAGTGTTGGAAAGAAGCGTAGCAATACCATATATAGATAATCTACCATCTCAAAATACTTCTCTAAAGAATATTCTATCCCAAATTTTCACAAGTGGGAGATCACTTGATGATCTTCTAGAAGAAATTAAAGTAAACCACGTGCTAAAACATGATGAGATATAAAGACAAATCTCATAACAAAATTTATGCGTACACTGCACCGTCTAATGTTCCATCTTCTAGTGGTATTTCTAGAAAAGGACCATATCTAATACATCTTATAATGTTCCATCTTCTATTGGTATTATAGAAAGGGGCCATAGAGGTTATTAACAAAAAAAAAAAAATACCCAAATGCTAGTGAAATTCAATGTCATTCTTGAAACTTATCGCTATCCACACCTACACATTTTTTTGGTAGAAGCAATTAACAAAATTTACTATTTACCATCAATAAAAAAACAAATCCCTATAGATTATGGAAAGACAGAAAGTTCAACCTATCTTATTTTCAGGACATATAAAAGAAGTTGACAATATCAAAAGACTATAATATTCACTAGACGGTTCAACAGAAGAATGAGATCCTGTTTTTTCAAACAGTTGGGATCTTCCACAATAAACTTAATAATTATAAATTCTTCATCGGTTGAGTGATGATTCCTTGTTTGAACATTTAGAGTTCTATAACAGAAAGAATTGATTTAATATCTCTCTATTTAGATTTCAATTTACGATTTGATTCAGGAGTTTTATTGCTTGAATGAACTATTAAAATAATGATGCTTTGTGCATACAATGAATATAATCATTTAATTTGACACTAAGTAGTATATAGAGAAAGTCAAAATTTAATATTTTATATTCATTTGTTTATCTTTAAATACCATTAAATAACTAGTATATTTGCTTAAACCCTTAGATATATACTATGTGGAAATAAAACTTAGACTTTATGGTGCATTAATGACATTTAATATCTATAGCTTGCAACTATTACATATGTATGAATACTCTCTAAAGAGGAAAAGGTAACAACAGTGTCCACTGTCTAAACACATAACCAAGACTAGGCATGAGATACGTCAGAAAACAAAACTTTGCAAATTTAGTTTTGTCTCTGTAACATGCTATAATGCCTTTTAGTGACAGTGATGACTAAGATTCCATCAACATCTTTCAAACTGCAAAAGTATCTTTCAAACCTATTTCATTCTTCACCAATTAATGGAATTATCAAACTCCACTAACTCCACCCTCTTCTGCACTTTTTGTCTTAGTCTTTCTCCTCTATTGTTTCTTCATTCATGTGAATCAAATCTATGTGCTTAACATTCAAATTGCTATTTGCTTCTTACACAATTCATTTTTATTAGCTTTCATACCACTACTTTCACTACTATAAAAAATATTAAAAAAATCAATATTAAAAATAATAAAAACTAATTTATATATCACTATTTTTTGTAGTTTATAAAATAATATTTAATATAGTCGATATATTTAATATTTTCTTGTATTGTCTTGATTTAAATCTATAAAATTTATTTATTTTAAATTAAAAATATTTTTTTCTTCAATTTTTTATTATTTAATATATTTATTTAGTTCATATATTATTTTTAAGATATTTTATATTAAAGTGGCGAATCTTATAATATTATAGCGGGAACTCTTATAAATTTATTAATTATATTTAATTGGACTCTTTATACTAGGCATCCACAATATATTTCATATAGCTATAATTATATTTAATAATGTTATAAAAAAAAAAATTAGTGTGAAATTTCAATAAACATTATATTAGTATCAAAATAATTGTTTTGAATCAAAATAAACTTCCACCAAACATTTGAATTTAATTACAAACCAAATTAGTCTTATTACAAATATTTTGTGTTTTCTTTTTGTGATGTTTTACATGCATTCTTCACTAAAGTCATGCTTGTTAGTGCTTGATTTATTTGATTTGACCAATTTTTATACGTTAGAGGTAGAAATTAAGTCAAACACATACGATTAGAAAAGGAGAAGTTAAACTAAAAAACCTGATAAATTAATATAATTACAGTCCATTTAAGGCCTCCTTATTTGACAATGAATAAAAAAATAAAATAAAGAGAAATATGAAAAATAAGAAACAAAAATTCACGCATTAAACTTTTCATATATAAAGAGATGTCCTAAAATAAGTATAACTAATTATATTTTAAAATTATATAATAAGCATTAATAAAATATTTAGACTATAATTAATTATATCTTTATTAAATAGTCAAGTATATCTTATATATCTGATTATATATAATTATTATGTTACTAATATTTTATTCATATTTCTAATTTTATATGAAATAAATAAATTGTATTTCTTACTTATTTTTTTTATAATCAATAATGTTATTTCTATTCGTTTTTTTTTTTGTATTTTTTAAAAAAAAATATATTTTTGAAATAAAAATATTTTTGATATTTTAAAGAAGAATTTTTATGTTTTTGAAATAAAATTGACGTGGTTAATGTTTTATATAAAATTTTATTTACATTAATATTTTTAAATATTTTTTAATTCATAAAAGTCTTGTTGATATTTATTTTATTTTATTATGTATTAAATTTTTTATTAGAATATTAAAATTTTATTTAATTTTATTGTTTTTTTTTGTTTTTTTTAAAACGATATTAATTATTACAACTAAAAAATTAAAAAAAATTAAAAATGACTAATGAACCCAGAAAGTGATAGATCAGAACGAAACAAAGATCCATTTTGTGATCTAAGTTTGGTTATAAATATGTTAATAAAATATTGTTAAAAATAGTGTAAAAAAAGTTAGAAGAGAGTAGATACATTGTAAGTTTGTTATAATAAAATGAAAGTTATTTGATGTGTTAAAAGAAGAAGAAGACAAGTTCTTCACCGATAGTAATGGGAAGACACTGGAAATTGAGTTAAGAAGATGAGTTTGTGACGTGTCATAATAGAAACTCATAAGGTGACGTGGCCTCTTTCGACTTTGGAATCTGCGTCCCAATAAACACCTCTCTCTCCCTTCTTCTTCCACTGCTTCACAATTTCATTTCTCCACTCTTCTTCTTCTCTCTCACACTCTTCTCTCTAACACTTACGCTTTAATTATCATTTTTACGCTACCATAACACATAACAGTGGTGGTGGTAGCGTAACATAAACAAATTACAACCATGAAGAATGTCTGCAATGTGGTGCAGGCGTTGAAACCAACCCTGGTAATGCTGGTGGTGCAAGTAGGATATGCCGGTGTCAATATCTTCTACAAGCTCGCCGTTAACGACGGCATGAACTTGAGGATTGTTGTTGCCTACCGTTTTCTGTTTGCCACCATTTTCATGGCTCCACTTGCTCTCATTCTTGAAAGGTACCTTTCTCGTTTTGTTTCATATTCTTTTAATCTGTTCATATAACTTTCTGTCACTTATTTGTTACACTCACTTATTGTTATGTTCATGTTATGTTCTGTTGAAGTGGTTGATTTTGATTTTTGTGGTTGAAAAAACAAAAGTGAATGAAGAGAAACAGCAAAGAGAGTGACATGTTTTGTTTTTGTTTGTTGATGATTGGCAGGAAGAAGAGGACAAAGATGAGTTGGAGAATACTGTTTCAGTCATTTTTTTGCGGCTTATTTGGGTATCTGTTGTCTTTTAACTGTTCTCATGCGATTTTCGTGTTCCTTAGCTATCTATTCTTATGCTCTTCTTTTCTTTACACAAATAATATTAATACAACTTTTATTAGTAGGGCAAGTATTCACAAACTTTCCATAAACAATATCACTCCTCATTTATTATACATTATAAATGTATAACTCCTTTAACTCTGCTCATTTATTACTAATAAATACTGATTCCATTAAGAAAAGTAAAATATAAAATAAATAAATATCATACATTTCATATACTAACCTATAGAAAATGATGTAATACAAACTAATTTTTAGAAAACTAATTTTTAAAAATAAAAATAATTAGTTGTTATAATTAGTTGTTATAATTAGTTTTTATAGTGACTAAATTAAAGACTATTTTGGAGTAACAAAAATTTAATTTCTAAGTTAGTTTTTAGTTTATATTATTGTTAAATAGTTTCTAAATTGATATCTAATTAGCTATCAAGTTTTAACTACCAATTATTTAGATTCTAAAATTTTAAATTTAGTAAAAAAAATCTGATTTTTAATTAAATATCAATTTAAAAATTATTTAACAATAGTCTCTAATTTAATCACTATAACAATTAATTATTTTTTTTTTCTAAAAATTAATTTCATAGTTTATGATTCATTAAGAAAAATAAAAATAAATAAATAAATACGATTCATTTTATATACCAACATAGTATATAACATAACTTAGTATATATCAGTAGCTAGTATATAACAACTAAAAAAATGATGAAAATAACTACTACAATAAAAAAATCATGAAATATAAAATAATTTTAAAGAGAAAAGATAATTAATTTCTATATTAACTCTACACAAAGTACTAAATGTACTAAATGACAAAAATACATTCATTTTCATAAATATTAATGTGAATTCATTCTCATATCAGTTCTTAATTTCTGTGTTAAGATGTATTAAGAGAGTATAAGTATGAGTTCTTAATTTCTGTGTTAAGATGTATTAAGAGAGTATAAGTATGAGTATGTTGATTTAAATTGATAGTAAGGATGAGTATACACACACTCTATACTTATCTCTATCCTCGAATTTATCCTCATCTCAAATTACTAAAAGATTTATTTTTCATTAAAAAACTTTATTTACTTTCTTTCTAGTTCTTAAGTTTATTTCATTTGAAGATTTTTTTTTCATACAATATTTCACCTTCTCTTTCAAGTGTTTTTTACTATTTTAATATAGACAACATTCTCTCATTTCGTACGTTACTTTGTCATTTATCACACATTTTTTTTTTCTTTTATCTAGTTTAAAAGATGTATTGTATTTCAGAAAATACAAAACATTAATTTCATTAAATTAAATAATTTTTAGGATACACATAAATTATTTTTTTTAACTCAATATTTTTATTTATCGTTTATTTTGTTCACATGAGAAAATTTGACTTCTAATTTTAAGTATTCAATTGAGAAAACTCTTTAAACAATTTAAAATATGTATTTTTTTAATGAATCTTTGATAATATTTAATTTTTTTACTTTGTAATTTTTGTTTTTTTAAAATATTCTTTTGTTAATATATAAAATAGTTTAGGGTTTAAGGAACAAACATTTCTTTAAGTTTTAGTTATAGTAACAAAGATGCATTTTACTTCGTAGAGATAAGAATAAGAATACTCAAAATCATACTATCATCATTCCTCGAAATTAAGTATAAAAAAAATGTAAAAAAGACATACACTAAAAACTTATGCACAATATAAGCCAGCCAAGCTAACTAAAAGAAGTTATCTATAAACTATTTTTTTGCAAGTTATAAACTAATTACTCAGAATCTTCTTAATATATGCAAATAAATTTATATCCCTCTTAAATTAAGTTAAAAAACGAATTATTGCTAAGACTCTTCTTTTTGTTTGACTTTCTCAGAAGTCACACCTTATCTTTTTATCTTTCATGAAAAAAGACGGTTTTTTCTTGTTTATTTTATTATAAAATAAAATATAGATTGCAGTGAAAAATATAAAAGACAAAGGATGGATATTTTTACTAAGAATTTGACATAAGGATAAATTTAAAATTTAGTGATTGAATAATTTTGTTTATTTTTGTTAACAAAGTGTTCTCTCTTGATTTATTACGCAGGGGATCCTTAGCTCAAAATTTCTACTTGCAAGCTCTGTCTTTAACATCTGCAACCTTTACATCGGCAATGGCTAATCTTGTACCAGGCATAACCTTTATCTTGGCTCTTTGCTTTGGGTAAGTGTACTATACCCCTCATATTCTTTTTCCAAATTCTCTAAATTCACTTTTAAATTAATTCAATTTTCAAGAATTTCCAAATTCTAACTAGTGTTTTGATCATTTGGTTTGTATGAGACTGGTCGAATGATGTCTTTGTTGGGTATGAAGTCAGGACCAATTGGGTTGGGCTGAGTAGACACCATATTTTAGTGTGTGGACTTAATAATTGTGTCCCTTTATTATCTCTATTTAAAGAGATCATTGTATTTGTAATTGGTGTGTAACATGATATAATGTAAACCTAATAGTTGTCCGTGTGGATGTAGGTTGCAGTTGGCGACCGAAACACTTTAAATCTTGTGTTGTTTATTTTTCTGCAGTTGATTCATGATTGTGTGTATTGCTTTTGCGTGTATTTTTTCCATCAAGCATTTTTCCCATGAGTCTTAGGATGTTGGATAGTTTCATTAGTATTTTTTGAGTGTTTGGAGTGTTTGACATAGATGGTATGAAGTTAAAGTTATGTTAAAAAGCTTAAGTGATTTTTTTTACGTTAATGATTGAATTATTTTTTTGAAGTGATTTATATTTATTTATTATATTTTTTTATATAAAAATAATTGAATTAAAGTGTTTAATGGTTTATATAGTTTGGAAAGGTTAAATTTGAGAACAGCAGCTGGAAAAGCGAAAATAGCGGGTACATTAATTGGAATTGGTGGAGCAATGGTGCTGACTTTCGTTAAAGGCAAAGAAATAAAAATAGGGACGTTTGACTTTAACCTTTTGCACCAGAACGGTGCGCGGCCACCGGCGCAGGCTAGTGGTGGGAAGACTGTTTTGGGTTCTTTGTCCGCTCTGGCTAGTGGCGTGAGTTATGCGTTGTGGCTCATAATTCAGGCGAAGATGATTGAAAGATACCCTTGTCCTTACTCTAGTACGGCGTTGATGTCAATGTGGGGGGCACTGGTCTCCATCGTCATTGCACTTTGCCTTGAGAGGGACTGGACTCAGTGGAGGTTGGGTTGGAATATTAGGCTTTGGACTGCAGCTTATTCGGTATGCCATTTTCTTACTAATCCTTTCATAACTTTATATATTGCTTATTCTTCCTTCCTATTTTTCTATCAAAATAAAGATAAAAGAAGCATTTGTGTTCTTACGAGTTACATTAAGTGGAATATTCCCTACCAATATCTTCTATTGTCTTCTCTTCGGTCTCACTTATTTTCTTTGATGTACTTGCAAAGATACTCCAACGTTCAAGTTAGATGAGGTCAATGTGAGCGATTTAATTTAGTATTTAGAGTAACATTACCTTTTCTCATGAGAGTTCTTAACTATTTATACTGTTCTAGTGGGTCTTATCCTATTAGAATTGTTGAGTCAGGTCCACAGAATTGTTGAGTCAGGTCCAATCGTTAATCTCATTTTATGCTCTTAATTAGGATTATCATTTTTAACCTGTAATATGACGTGGATATTGGTTTTTATCGATAAGTTGTTAGACTGCTAATGTGATCCAATATCCGAACTTTCGGTTCCGTGGTATAACAAAATGTAATCTGATACCATGAATAATATGTTAAGAAGTGAACTTTAGGCATACCTCAATCTTATAAAATTGGTTTGTTTATATATATTATGAAATGTTGTTATCTTTATTAGATGGAGGATCTCTTACAATTATCTAAATGAGTAATATGAAAATAGTTAAATGAGTAATATGAAAATAGTTGAAGAAATGTGATTATTGGTTGTAGTTTTGATGAGTAATAGAAAATGCTGTTAACTGAGTGGCGTTGTAGGGTATTGTGGTTTCTGGGATTATGGTGGTTATGATTTCATGGTGCATCCGCATGAGAGGGCCATTGTTTGCCTCTGTTTTTAATCCTCTGATGCTTGTGTTGGTGGCCTTGGCTAGTTCTACCATGTTGAAGGAGACGCTGCATCTTGGATGGTATGTCTATGTATACCTTTTTCTGCTACTCTTATTTTCACACTTCCAATCATGCATATATATGGATGATGCTGAGTGTTTCTTTAATAAATTTGTTTCAGCATTATTGGAGCAGTGCTGATTGTGTGTGGGTTATACCTGGTTTTATGGGGTAAAAGTGAAGAGATGAAGAAGAAGAATCAATTGGTGGCAGCAGAGAACCCCCATGAGGATGAGTCTAATAAGGTGGAAGTAGTGGTGAGGTGTGAAGTGGAAGATAAAAGCAACCAAAAGAAAATGCATGAGAATGGTGAAAAAATAGTGAGGTGTAACCACGAAGATGGAGACTTAGAGCATAATTCACATGAACACAGTGAGGGAAAAGGAAGGAACTGAAGACCAAAACTCTAATAATGCTTAATAAATATGTAATCTATGATCAAAGTTGTAGTTAGGAATAGATATAGATTCTTCCATGGAAAACTTCTCATCGTTTTCTAACTCAGTCAATTTGTTAATGTCATTTTTTGTAGTTTTTTTTTATCAGAAAAAAATAAATACAGAAAACACTTTTAAGCAGGTTCAAATATGTGTCTCTTTAGAGGAAAGTTTCTTTAACACCATCTATATCTATCTATAGATAAACAACATATATTTAATAAACACTTATATTAATATAATAAGGTTTTTAATTAAAAAAGAAAATAATTAATTTATTATAATGTATTTTTTACTGTATATCAACATCTTTTCTTTTTATATAAAATATTATGTTAGTTGATGTTACTATTAGTCTTACAAATTTAATTACAAGTAGCTATATATTTGTCCCTTGAATCATATAACATTTTTTTCATGATCATATATATCAAAATTTAAAGGTTTGAATATATTTTAAATTTTATAAATATGGTTACTTATAGTTTTAGTTCTTATAAATATTTTATTAGTTTATAATATTTTTTTACATTTATATTAGTTATATATATATATATATATATTAATATTTTTTATTTATTTTAAAAACAGGACTTATTCTTAAATTTTATATCATAAAAAGTGACAAGGATTCTTTCCAAAAAAAATCGTACCGATGCGATTATTTTATTTTATTTTTTCAATTTCAGCGATTTAGCAGCTTTGAAATTACGAGACAAGTGTAACTTTTTTTCGTCGCATATTTGTTTTCCACAAAAATTATAATTTAATTCAATAAAATTTATATTTTCGGGAGTTAGTTGTATAGTTGATAATTTTTTAATAAATTTATTTAATATTTTTTTAATTTCTAATTTTTACCATTTTGGTTTATAGATTAAGTATTTAAATTAGAGATGAATAATTAATTAATATAAAATTTTATATGTAGCTTTTTTTAATTAATATAAGAAAAAAATGTAACTAATTAGAAATTAAAAGCCAGTTGAAGTAGTAAAAATAAATTAGAAGGTATTATATCAAACAAGTTTTTGTACTAGTTTTATTTTGGTCAAATAAGTTGTGAGTTCTTGAAGTTAACTTGTAAACTATTATAATAACTTATCAAACAATATATAAAAGTATTAAATATGCAATTTAAAAAAAATAAATAAGTAGCATAACTTATTAGTAACAACCATGTTGTAAACAGGGTCTTATTATAATCAATTGTATTTTGAAAAAAAGGAAATTCATTGTAACAAATGTATTTTTCTATATTAATATAATATAAAGTCTGTCCTGATATTTAATGAGGTTCAAATTTTTTTAACAAGAAGGGCCCTGAAACCCAATAGAAATAACAGATTAAAACAAAAGGACCCTTGCTTCCTGCACCCCTATAATTACTCTCTCCACTCCGCGTTAACAATATTAAGATCAAAATACCTTCTCCAAAACTAATTCTTACCCACCTCTAAACTGCTTTTTTCTGCATCTCCATCACTTCTTCAGCCACCTCCATAAATCTTAAAATTTTCAAAATTATTTTTCAATAAAAAGATAAAAATAAAAACAATATTTTACACTATCTGAAAATAAAAAATTACAACTTCTGGATTAGATAATCTAAAACCTATTTAACAACTTATGTAAAAAAATAAATTTATCAAATTACATAATCTGGAAGTCAAAAATACCAGTTCCGGATTACATAATCTGAAACCTATTTACCATCTCATAAAACCGAATAACATAATTTAGAATTTATTTAAGAAAATAAACCTACCGCATTACATAATCCGGAAATGATAATTTTTTACTTTCGAAATAAATTCTGAATTATGTAATCTTGTATTATGAGTTGTTAAATAGGTTTCAGATAGTGTAATTAATTTTTACTTTCAAATTACTTAATCCGTAGTCTAAAACATTACTTTTAGTTTTATCTTTTTACTTAAAAGGTAATTTTGAGAATTTTAAAATTTATGGAGGGGGTGAAGAAGTGATGGAGATGGAAGAAGAAGCACTCCCACCTCTTTTCTACGTTTTCTATCTTTTTCGTTGTACCCCCTCCCTCCCAATCTATCAAACCACTGCGATAAGTAATCAGGTATTTTCTAATCTTTCATATTACTTCATATGAAAAATCCTTAGATTGTTTAATCCATAAGGTTTCTGGTTACCCAATTCAGAAATGGGATTTGAATACTTTTGCAATTTTAAACTTATGAGCAATGAATGAAGAAGAAAAAGGAAGAAAACTAAAATAGAAAAAATGAACGAGAAAGAAAAAAAGAGAGACGAAAGATTTATAACCGAACCACTGCGAAAAATGAGGTCTTATCAATCACATGTCTTATCAGTAGACAGATAAATTGCACATGTGTGTTATGTGGAATGGTTCTTTTGTTTTAGTTTACGTATTGGAGATTTGAAGCACATAAAAGTTATGAAAAGCAACACAGAACGTAGGTAGATGATGCCCTAGCCTAGGCCTATTCAAAAGTTAAAAATGGAAGAAACGAATTTGGAATGTGGTTGAGCTAGAAAGGAAAGAAAACGTGAAACCATAATTTAGGTCAAAACTCATTTAATAAAATCTTTTGAAAAGAAGACGCACAACAAAGGAAAAAGCTTCTTTTCAATGGTGAATGGTAAGAGAGATGACTCTTTTTTTTTCCTATGAAAAGACAAGGAATTTCAGGAAGAGAGGAAGGACCATTCTATGTATTTGGTATTTTGAGCACATTACCATTTATCATCTTAGACATCTTAGACTTTTTGGTTGTTTGGTTCAGGGTTTATAGATGATGCCATCTTTTATAGACTTATCATTTTCTGCAGAGTTACTCATGGATGAAGTACATTAGAATTGGTTAATAATTAATTATGTAAAAATTAGTACGAAACATTCAATTCCATAAAATCAGTTCATGAGGTTAAGGTTCTAATATCTAGTCAATGTGAGATCTCCAACACATCGGATAGACTCGAAAATGGCTGTGATACCATATTACGAAGTGAACTTTAAGCCTAACTCAATCCCATAAAACCGGCTCATGAGATTGAGGTTTGCACCCACTTATATACTAAGTAAGACTCTAATCTATAGTCGATGTGGAATCTCCAACGGAATTTTGTTGATTAAAAAAAAATATATATATATATATATAAATTGGGTAGTGAAATAAATTCAATAAATAGAAAATTTGTTGAAAGAAAGAGAAGTAAACCAGTTTACAACCTCATTCTTCTACTTAAATTTCACTTTTTTTCATGAAAAAACGAAAATTTGAGAATTCTATATTAGAATAAGTTATCAACATATCATTTAGAGCAGAAGGTCAATATATTATTATTGTTTACGAATGAGTGAAGCAAAGTAAGTAAGATAAATTAATGAATATAATCTGAACTTGATTACCCAAAAATGCGAATCTCCTTTCTGCCTTTTTTTCTATTTTTGTTGGGTTTTACCAATCTTTCACGGCTCTTGAAAGTTGAACGTAACATGCATGGTGATTGGAGTAGGATATAGCTACCTTTGAGGTCATGGCAATTAATTTTGGAGGATTTATAAAAAAAGGAAAAAATAGATTAAGAAAATTGGAGGTGGAGAAAAATAGTGGCCTTGTCATTGATTTCCACCATAAGGTTATGGTTTAGGTGTATGGGTGGCAAGTGATTAGGAAGTGATTGAGCTTGTAATGGAAGAGGCCAAGTTTGCTTTGGTGGCTCATGGAAAATTCAGTCCATTTAAATTACCTTCCTTTAGTGGATGCTGATCCAAAGAGGAAACTCCACAGGACCATGCATGATAACTACTAATAAAGGAAACCTATCCATATTTAAATGTAAAAACCCTTTTAATCATGCTCAAATTAAGTTCTCTTTTCTCTTTGAAATTACACGTCAATTAAAAATTAAGGCATTTGATAGTATATAAGTGGGTGTAAACCTTATCTTATAAGTCAATTTTATGAGATTGAGTTAGACTTAAAGTTTACTTCTTAATATAGTATTAGAGAAGTCATTTCGAATCTATCCTAACTAACAATTGTTTGTTAGGCTTATTAGATCATTAACTATCTGACCGTTATCAAACCATCCATAATATATAGTTTCATGCACAAGTTGATAGTCTCGGTATGAGATAAATGTATCAGAGATTTTACATCTACTTAGATATTAAGAATTTTTTAAATACATGATTAGGAATTATATAAGTTTTCCTAGTCAGTTTCCCAAAAAAAAGTTAGAAGAGTAATTCTTGTTGGCATTACTGCTATGCATTAACATGCTTATATATCACAATCACTCCAATTGAAAGCAACTTAGCAAAGATTAAAGATACAAAAAAAAAAGTTTAAAAAGTTCTGTTTCTCTTTAGTTTATTGAGAAACAAAATAATGGAATCCTGAGACCCCCACTAACCTAACTCTCATCCTTTTTTGTGCTGCTTTACATAGTTGAGATATATTGTGGTTTAACCAAGTAACATAAAACATACAAAATGCCATTTCATTCTCCTTTTATATATATATTTAGTTGAAAGTGACAATAACCTCTCACAATTCTCCAAATAACGCTTAAAAGTATTTAAATACCCTTCAATTCAATGTTAGAAACACCATACAAATCCTCTTTCCCAGAACATTCATCCCATTATCTCAACAATCAACACTATTTATTAATGAACAATTGTTATAGTAATGACCTTTTATAAGACATGCCTTAAAAAATATTAAAAATGTATTGGATCTGACGACTGGGAACAATTTACACAGTTTCCCAGCCATACAAACCCACTCGAGATATTAAATCAAATATTTTACGTGGCACGCACTTGAAATTCAAATATGTGTATGTATCAAATAGTATTTTAGATAATATTTAATTCAATAATATGGTTTAGTTTTAATCAAATGAGTAAAACCTCAAACTCATCTCAATTACAACCATACAATAAAGTTTATTAATATCATATAGTATAATCCAATAACCAGAAAAGATATTGTGTTAAACATATTACACACATACATAAATCGTTATAGTAATTTCTGGTCATATAAAGAAATTCAAACATATATACTAATTAGACAATTCACTAAAAAAAATATTAAATAACAATTAATTATCATATTAATTAAATTAGATATTGTTATATAAACTAAAAAGTTATTATATCTAAAATAATTTTTATTATTAATATAAATTTGTAAAATAAATTTCAAATCGATATTTAATATTAAATTTCAATTTAGAAACAACTTTATAATTTTTTACTAATAATAAAAATTATTTTAAATATCAATATTTTTTAATTTATAAAATAATATTTAACTTAGTTAATATATAATAAATAATTATTTTTTATCTTTAAAATTATTTATTATTTAATGATTTTTTATGATGATAGTACATTTTAAGAATATTTAATAAAAAATTGAATATAAAATTTTCTTAATTATTTTTTGGTTGAAATTCATTGACTAAAATCTCGAATTGAATAAATTTATCAAATTTAGGATTAAATCTGAAATGAATCATGGTTCTCTAAATGTGAGAATATTATCATGTGGATAGATTATACCATATAACACAAAGTCTAAGTTGTTTCGAACACTAATATATTTCAATTTGATAATGTAAAACTCAATGCAGAACTAATAAAATAAACAAAGAGGGAAGTTCATGAGAGCCAAAGTCCCAAGAAGACGTGAATGAGAAAATGAAAGAAAAAAAATAAAGAGAAAGGAAAGAAAAAGAAAAAGGAATGGAGCAGGGCTGAGGTACTTACTTTTCCCCGAAACACTTCTTATCAATTATATAATTTCTTTTTTAATTGTGAAGTCTCTAAATATTTGTTTTTTTATTTAATTTTTTTTAAAAAAATCTATTTTAGCATGTTGCATCCATATATTTGCGTAAAATTATTTTTCAGCTGTTCATGTTTATTAAGCCATCAAAACACAATTTTGACAAAACCTCGAATTATCTTTAATTACATGATAAAACCGTATAAATGAATTCAGATTAAAAAAACATCTCTAAAGCCAACATCTATTAACTATGTGGATATGTAAAATTAGCACTCAATTCAAATAATTGCTGATAAAAAAAAAGCACTTAGTTCAATAAATTAAAAATTAGCGCAACAAGTTTATTAAATTATAATTAATTAGTACAAGAATTTATTAATTGAAAATAGTATTCTTTATTAAATTAAATAGTCTATTAATTACGTATTGGTTTTTATGCTGCACAGTCCACTTGGGTTATCGTGGTCTTGCTGCAAAGTTTGCTTTTAAAGTTTCTAAAACGAGTTTTAACTTTAGAGGACGTCTTTGTTTGTTTTTTTTTTATATATAAGAGTTAATATATCTCTAAAATATTTTCATTATTTACTTTATTTTTAATAAAAAATGAATGAATTGGTTTTTATGTGTAAGGAAAAACTCATTATGGTGTTGTAAAACACAAATAGAGGAACGTGGGAAACAATTGAGCTCCACTTATTTTTGTGGAATCTACTTACACTCACTCTGCCTCTATTATAAATAACACTCCTCTTTTCTCTTATGCATCTCTCTCTTTCTTTCTTTCTTTCACTTTTCAAGAGACTGTGATCAAGAGAGTGTGATGGAGAAGAGGAACGTGGTGCATGCATTGAAGCCAGTTTTGCTGCTGGTGATTGTGCAGGTTGCAAATGCTTGGGTGAATGTTCTGTACAAGCTAGCCCTTAACGATGGCATGAACTTGAGTGTCATTGTTGCTTACCGCTATGTTTTTGCAACTCTTTTCATTTCTCCACTTGCTTTTCTTATTGAAAGGTTCTTCTTCTTTCCCTCGTTCTTCCCTTCTTTTTTAATTCATCATGTTCTTTCATTTTATTATTGTATATGCAGATTTTAGTTGGCTGTGATTTGCATACATCAAATAATATCAACAAAACAAGCCATTCATAGATATTGAAAATGATAAAAACGGATAAGAATATTCTTTGTTTCGGTGTTTCAGCTCATGGTTTTTGTTTTTCCAATCAACCCACTTAGGATGCATAGGAGCCAAGAATTTGAATTTGTAGATAGGGCCTTTTCATTTTGATTACTATTTGGGATAAATTAAGAAGCAATACCAATAGTAATAGTGTAATATGGTACCCACTTGAAGAAAATTAAAAAGTCAATGTAAAAGTTGAGAAATTGTTAGAAATTTAACGTAAATTAAATATTAAAACATTTCATAATTTATAATTGAATGTAAATCTTACTTAGTATATTTTTTTCCATAAAGTTAAATTAAATTTAAAGTGTGTAATATAATATAAGAATCATTTCAAATTTATTTAACGATTATTTGTTAACCTTATGATATCATTTATATTGACCATTATCGAATCACGTCTTAATAGGATTTGATAAATAATTATAATAAAAAATATGGTGTTTGTTGACGTGATTTGCAGGAAGACGAGAACGAAGATGAGTTGGATGATACTGTTTCAGGCATTTGTATGCGGGTTAATTGGGTAGGTAATGTGTTCTTTATTCATATTATTCCCATATATGCTCATCCACGTAGAATCGTAACCATTCTTAACTCTCTCTCTCTACTTCATTCACTTCGTTTTTCTTTTCTCTTTACATCAACTTTTTGGAAAGGCTTCAACCATGCACACTAACACTCGTTTTCTTCAAAATTATTATATAATTCCAATCATTACATGTCTATAGTTTTAATTAACTTCTATAAATAATAAAAAATCTAATAGCATTCAATCTCTATCTCTTTCTGCAAGCAATTCTTATAATAATCTAAGCCTAACTATTAGAGTGTTTGTCTTAACTGATATTTTTATAACGTTAATTAAGAACTTCAGAAATTATTTTATTTTTTCAAACAATAGAACAACATATTCAAAATAAAATTTAAACACATTATTACGCATTTAATAGCTTTTTTTTTATTTCTCATGAAGGTAGTGAGTAGTATTTATCAAACTATCCTCTCCAATTATCATTTTTAAAGTTCAGGTGGGACCATAAGTAGGAGAAATTTGTAGATTTCCCCAACTTTTAAACCCCGTTTTAGCTTTATTCACCTTCTCAAAAATGGACAATTACTTTACCATCTTAGATAATAACCTATTGGATCATTATATATATATATATATATATATATATATATATATATATATATATATATATATATATATATATATACACACATATATAT
>Ga0123342_1001800_pt1 | contig 36192 bp, 20 predicted proteins | sample Turbeawhitnodule_FD_89960 | JGI IMG/M metagenome (GOLD analysis project Ga0123342, IMG submission 89960) | Root nodule microbial communities of legume samples collected from Mexico - Turtle bean Mexico white nodule | ecosystem: Host-associated > Plants > Roots > Nodule | place: Mexico: Nepantla... | reverse complement strand
TTTCTGGCTTTCATTGCCTATTATTTCTTTCTTTAATTAGGTTGTAAAACAGTCTATAAATAGAGACTGTAATCACATTTGTAAGATATCTCAGAAATATATTTCATCTATTTCTTTCCACTCTAACGATGCATCCTTTCATCCTTGTGATAAAATATGTTGCCTTTAAACAAAACTCCACAAAAGTTTCCTTCCTGATTCAGAGCTACTGGTTCACTAGATTGATCAGTTATTTTATTCATGTGGTGTTTTGAACTAGCTTCACATAACCTTTTTTTCATGCTTTTGAAGATTCTAAGGGACAATTAGTTCCATAATCATGCTTGTGAGTTATTCTAGTGATGAGTCTGGATATCATCGGACTTTTATTATATGACTGTTTATCTCTCCTATAGTTTAGTGCTAACTGCCATATCTTCTTTTCTCACTCACTTGTCCTTAATTAAACCTATAACTAGTACCATTGTACACATGCTATTGGAGGGAGATCACAAAGATCTTTGTGAGGCTAACAACATGCTATTCGGCAGATTTTGTGTCATTTAACAACTGATTCTTCCCAGTTTTTTCAATTTCCACAGACCTGTGTTTCCCTACATCTTAATTTATTTGTTAAGTGCTGTTTTTTTAACCTGTGGGCTCTTTTCCATTCTCATTTTCTTGATTCTCTTATGTAGATATCTTCCCTTGCCGGTCAGTGCTCTTTGTTTGATTGCTGCCACAGCATTCTGTGCAGAGTATCTTCTATTCTACTTTCACTCAACAACACACAAAGGCCTTGAGGGCTACTACCATGTCCTCCTTGCTTTCCTCATTGGGCTATGCATTATATCTTCAGTTGCTGGGGCCCTTTTGCCTACCAGCTTCCCAGTAGATTTATGTAATGGCATTGCTATAACGCTGCAAGGAATCTGGTTTTATCAGACTGCTTTAGTTCTGTACGGTCCCATGCTACCCTCTGGTTGTAGGCTCAGGGATAGTCACATCACATGTCATGCAAAAGAGAGTGAGATTCGGGCTGAATTGCTTGCTAATGTTCAACTCTTTGTTGCAGTCCTCACTGTTCTTGTAGGAACTGTAGCATGTTATGGCTTTGCAGCTTCAAGATATATGCCAACTGTGAAGAACTTGCCCAATTCTAGTTGAGTTAGAGGAGGAATGAAGTATCAAAGCAATGCAGCATGGTTGACAGATAATTTTTTTCTTTAAATTTGTTGTCAGAGATTTGTTCCTATGCTGAAAAATATCAATACCTTAAACGAATCTAATTACTTTCATTAGTGATTGAGTCTGTGCAGGGAATGGAGTTGGTTTTGCAGTATATTGACAGTGTTGTTTCTTGTAAAAGGTGTGCATATTGAAGTAGTGTGGTGAAGGAAATGAAATTTTTGGGACCAAATGTAAATAACCAGGGAAAGTGTTGTTTTTTATATGGAAACTTTTACTATGTAAATTTATGCAGTGGGTTTTGAAATTTCATCATGATAAGAATAAATCATTATAATTGTTGGCTTTCAACTAGAAAACTTTAATAAGTATTTTAAAGATATCTCCTCCAAATGACCAACATTAATAATTAATAATCTTAGATTTATGGGTATGAACCCACTGTATATATTAGAGTTAAGGGAAATATTAAACTTTTAATAATGTTAACAGAAGAAAAAAAGTTGAATTTGTAATAATTTAAAAAAATTCAGACCAAAAAAAGTTTAAAACGGAAATCATAAACTATTTTTGAAGAGAGCAAAGAAAGAAAGTTCTTCCACCCCATATCAATTTGAATCTATATGCTATCATCTTTTAAAATTTTCAAAATTATACTTTATTCTGAATTTGAAAATCCAAAATTCAAAAAGATGTATATATAGAATAAAATAAAAAAACTCCAATTTTAACATATATTACAAGACACCAACTCGGTTTTCTTACCATCTTCGGGCAATTTCATCATGTTATTATTTAAAATTATACAATCCTCTACTTACTATTTCCTTTTCGCAGTGAATAGCAAGTAAAGTTTAATAATTTTTCTATATTACTATATGTTTTGAAAATTAAGAAGATGTCTATGGTAATTTTGTAAAGAGTTGGCTAATATATAAATGAGAAAAATGAAAAGTTAATAAAAAGCATTTAAAAGTATAATAATAGATCAAATGAACACAAATTTTAAAAGAACTCAAAGGACTAATTAGGATTTGATTAATCATTAACGTACATGTTCATGAAAACACAAAGAAAACGTAAATCATTGATTCAGTATAAAACAAGTTAATTATTTTGACACTGTTCATATCCTCACACCAACTGTTACTAAACTACCATCTTCTATATAAATCTGAACCAAGGTTTCATCAAAATCATCATCCACTGCACCACATTTTCATCATTTCCTTCACTAAAATGGCTTCCACTAACACCCTCTTTCTCCTTTTTGCTTCTGTGACTCTAGCTGCATTGGTTGAGTCGAGATTATTGGTCTCCAACAACCCCTCTTCAAGCCTCATGGTTCGGTTGAAGCTTGAGGGTGAAGCCTCCAACTGCTGGGACTCACTGTGGCAACTCCAAGCATGCAGTGGCGAAATTGTGACATTTTTTATGAATGGTGAGACCTACCTCGGACATGGTTGCTGCCAAGCAATTAGGGTGATTGGACATGATTGCTGGCCCAACATTGTTGCCTCTCTAGGCTTCACCGATGAAGAGACTGATGTGTTGGAGGGTTACTGTGAGGAGGCTCTTCTTCGTTCTCCTCCACCACCACCAAAATCTATGGCTGACCCAGAACACATTCTTCCATAAAGGAATTAACTTTGCTATTTCTGCTTTACAATGAATAATAACAAATAAGAGCTTTGTCTTGTTTCAGTTTCAGTTTCACGTTTATGCTTTTGAGCTGTTCATATTTTTCTGAAATATGAGTCAGTGATATATGATAATGCAACACGTTGTGTTTTTCATGCTTAAAATGGTTAATTGTCGCATAAGAATGGATTAACATCAAATTAGTAGGGAAAAAGTGTTTAACTATAGAATATGATTTGTATGATTTTATATTTTTTAGTGATGATATGTTCACATTATAACTAGAAAGAAAAATAAATTTTTTGTTAGAATTGTATTGATCAAAGCTGATATATTTCAATTTGGTATTGATAATACTATTTTTTAGTTTTATTTATATTTTATCTTCGATTATTTTATATTATTCAACATAAATTACAAAATTTACTTATATCATTAATAATGATAATTTCCAATAATGTAATTATGTTATTAATCTCAATTTAGAATAATATTTTACTTACACAATAAATTAAAATGTAATATTTTGAAAAATATTTAATATTGTTTATTATTTAAAAAATACTAACTTTTTATGTTAATTACTATTAACAATTTTTTTTTAGTTTATAATAATTTTGAGAATATAAAAAAATAAAAAAATATTAATAAAGTAATGTCTTGGTTCAAAAGTAATAAAGTATGTTTGCATATATCAATGTCTTGGTTCAAAAGTAATAAAGTAAAAAAATGTCAGTTACTTGGATCCATTATTTTACAGATAAAAGAATGAAAGAATATCCTTAACCTCTTAATAATAAATATCATATATCATTTTTGTATTTATCCTCATCATCTGTTATAGTATTTTTTATTATCCGTTATAATATTTTTTATTTTTTATTTATAAGGTTTTTTAATATTAATAAATAATATTTTTTTTATTTCTAATTTTTAATATTTTAAGAAAATATTTTAATTTTAATTTTTATTTAATTTATGTTGTATATAATTAGTTTATGAGTTATAATTTATTTAATTTTTTATTGTAGTATTTTTTATTCTTACATAGTTTTTAATGTTAAAAATAGTATTTTTATTTATTTATATAATATTTTATTTATTTTCTGATTTATTTCCAATTTTTATAATACATATTTAATATTTTAAGAAATTACGTAAAATTTCTGTTTTTATTTAATTTGTTAATAATTTTTTTTAGTTATAATTTTTAAATTATACCTATGCGACCAAATTTTTGTATAATACACCAAATTTAACTTCTTGTACCAATGAAGTTGTATATATTAAATTTAGCAGATGGTCTATGACTTTTCACATGAGTAGACTAGACGCATAGACAAGACGGTCTATGCCTTTCACATCAAATTTTCATTAATAATATTAATTATTTATAAACAATTTATCAAGTATTCAAAATTATAATGGTGCTGGAGAATTAAATTATATTTATATTACTGCTCCAACTTTTAGATTTTATGTACTTTCATAATTATTAATCACAAAGGTCTACATTTATTCCAACCTAACAGAAACATGGCTAAGGTACTCTTAATCAAATTATATATGTTTTAGGTATCAAAGAAAGAACATAAGAACACATAAAAGTCCTGTTATGATTAAATCAATTTCTTAATTTATAATAAAAAAAAATCAAACTTCTTTCATTAGGATATTTAAGTTGATTTTAATTACTTATTTATAATAGTTAATTTATTTTGCTTTTTATTTTCTTCTTTTATAAATAAATTGTTATTGAGAAATATATTAAATTGTGATATACCTAAACAGACCTTCAATTAGAACACATGTTCTAAGTATATAATTAAATCTTCCGAAACCACTTAAATTTGTCAATGACCATAAACTCCTCACATAAACCACATAAACAAATAATTATGTGTAACAATTATAAAATAATTTTTTTCATAGGCAATTGAAAACAGGTCTAAATATTTCATACCCTTAGGCAATGTGAAACAAGTTTGAATTCACATCTTAGTTTTCTAAATAAGGACGAACTTGCAATATGGAATTATAAAATAATATTTTTCATACAATCAATATGAAACAAGTTTGAATTCATATCTTTAGCTTTTCAAATAAGACAAAACTTGCAATACGAAAATATATGAAAATGTGGTTGTGTGTAAGTTACTCATTTGTTTATGATTTTTGGATTAAGAAGTATAGTGAAAAACTCAAAGAAATTTTAAACACAAATTTAATCAAGTGGTTATCTAAAAAATCATTTTTAGAGGACAAAGAGAAAAACACAAATATGATGAAGATGATGATAAAGATTGGTTGCGAAAATAAAGGAATACAAGATGAAAATGACAAGTAAAAATAAAAAAAAAATTAAAAGACAAACATGATAACATAAAGAGAAATGGAAAAGTGCGCAAAAATAAGGTAAAAAAGAGGAAGGGGGTGAAGGAACTAAATTAGTATCTAATTATATATAAAAAAATACTTAGTCACTGTATTGACTAAATTAAATATTATTTTAAAGACTAAAAAATTATTGATATCTAAAGTGGTTTTATTACTAATAAAAATTTATAAAATATTTTTTAAATTGATATTTAAATTAGTTAACAAAGTTTTAGTTACTAATATTTTAATTTTTAAATTAGTTTATAAAAGATTAAGAAAACTAACTTTAAATATGAAATAGTAATGAATAATTAGTAATTTGATACCAATTTAAAAATATTTTATATTTTTTTATTAATAATAAAACTACATACTAATAATTTTTATAGTTTATAAGTTATTTTTATTTTAATTAAATAATAACTAATTATTTTTATATTCAAAATAAATTTATATTTATTGATTTTTCTGAACATAACATTCCATTGGCAGTGATGTTTTGTTCAATTATTGGTCTTCTAAAACAGAAAAATAAATTTTTCCTTTTATACAAAAGTACAAGACAATTATTGGTCTTTAAAACAGAAAAAGGAACTTTTGCTTTTTATGAGACAGTGTACAACTGTGAAAAAGTATAAATTAGTTGAAAATTGACAGAGAATAGCTCATCATGACCTCCAAGAAAGCTCCCTTTAACTTCCATCCATTTCTGCTTTCACGTTAGATGAGAGAACAACACACGAAATATACTTTTTCCAATAGTTATGAATGGAAGAGACAGAAGAAAAAAAGGACATCAAAGTCATTTTCCTTTACCCTTTTTCATTCTGATTCTTTATTATATATTTATGGTGTTCTTCAATGTGCAAATCATGCGATTCATACCAAACAACTACCACACCAGAAAGAAGAAAGCATGGAGAAAAATGGAACTGAAGAAAACTCCTCTGAATCATGCACCTTCTTCAAGGCTCTTCCAGCACTTGCATTGTACCTTGGAACCATTCATTTCAACCTCATCTTGATTCTCTTCGCCACCTTCTTCCTTCCTCTCTCCAAAGCACTCTTGTTCGTCTTTTTCTCTTCATATTTTCTTCATGTCTCTTCTTCTATCTGCAACACTTGCCTTCATTCTCTTCATCATGTTAAGGGTTTCACACTTTTCATGTTAGGGTCTTTGGTTTGCTCTTCGTGTTCGTCATGATTCCTGTGGACGACAAAAGCATGTTTGGTCGAAAGTTGTCCAAGTATGTATCATTGTCTTTCTCACTCTTCTTTGTTTTGTTTTTTACTTCTTTAAAACTAAAAAGTAATGATCTTTCATTGTATATAAGTGGGTGCAAACCTTAACCCTATGAGCCGGTTTTATGGGGTTGAGTTAGGCTTAAAGTCCACTTCGTAACATCATATCAGAGTCATTTTCGAGCCTATTTTAGCGAGTATTTGTTGGGTTTATTAGGTCACCACCCCTAATAAGTTATCCCACACATGAGCTCCTATCTATCACTCTCAGCGTGAGGGGGTTTATTAGGTCACCACCCATAATAAGTTATCCCACATACCGAGCTCCTATCTATCACTCTCGGCGTGAGATGTGTCGATTTTATGGGGTTGAGTTAGACTTAAAGTGCACTTCGTAACAATATATTTACAACCTGAGTCATTTCGTAAAAAAATTGAAATTTTAGAAGGTTGTATATACTATAACAAAGTTTTTAATGATCATTTTTCTAATCTTAATTATCTGACAAATTTTGTTTTGGCTAAATTTTCAGATACATTTGCAAGAACATTTGCTCCTATTTTCCCATAAAGCTTCACGTAGAAGAACCAAAAGCCTTTCTTCCTGATCATGCTTATGGTTTGTATCTATCCATCTACTAAATTTTCAGATTTCTTTTTATGTTTTGCCCACTATGAGTTGAATAAGAATCAATGTTTAAACTAATTTTTTATGAACATTTAAGAAAAGAATAAAATATTATGAAAGAATATATATACAAACTAATTTATACATAAGATAATTTTTTAAAATATTTATAAAGAATCCTTACGCATACTTAAACCAGATAAATAAATAAATAAAAAACTACTGTACTTAATATTTAATTGAATGTTACCTTTTTTTAGATCATAAGCAGATTATATTATTTATCCTTCTTTTAGGTAGTTGCAAAGTTACCTTCTTATTTATTAGGTAATAAATAATTTTGCATTTTTTGGTTGGGGATGCCTCACTCTATTTATGAATGTGTGATTCCAAACTCCTACTTGGCTTTTTTTAATAATAAAATTTAATTTAACAGTGATGGTGGAAACTAACTATTTTTAAAATAATCTGGAGGAACTTTTTGATGGGATTAAAGAAATAGAAAAAACGTAACCTATCTAACAATATCTTGAAAATTTATTAATATTTTTAAATAAAATTAAAACAGCTTCTTTAACAATAGTATCCTAAACCTATTTTTGTCTTATGAGTGTTAATTTTAGTATTACGAGAATGAAGATTATTCCAGTTTTGGTTTGTACTGTTGTTGTGATGAAATGATGGAAAAGGAGCATGAAACTATCTGTGCAGTGTTTGGTTATGAACCACACTCAGCTTTTCCGATTGGCATGGTTGCACTTGGCGACGGCGCCGGTATGATGCCCCTTGCAAAAACAAAATTTCTTGCTAGCAGCGCCGTAAGGGTTTGAGACTCTGAACTGAAAAAGCTTAACAAGAAGGATTCAATGCTAATTTGTTGTGATTTTTACATTTAACAGGTTTTCTATATACCTTTTATGAGACACATATGGAGATGGTTGGGATTCACGGCAGTGACAAAGAAAAACTTCATTTCCTCGTTGGAATGTGGTTACAGTGTGATTTTTGTACCTGGTGGAGTTCATGAAACAGTGTTTTTGGAGGCTGGTTGTGAGGTACACGTTGGTTCTCTTAGTTTGAATGTTGTAAGAAGTGATATGTTATGATATAGGAGTATACATTTTGTAGAGTGTGTTTCTGAAGGAAAGAAGAGGATTTGTTCGGATAGCCATGGAGATGGGTGTTCCTCTTGTTCCAGTTTTCTGCTTTGGTCAGGTATTTCGAAACTATCTCACTTTTTAATCTTAATGTCAATTTCATTTTACTCTTTAGTATACACTTTATACAAATATGGAATAAAGTCAAAAAATTGTTGGAATAAGTTTTTAAGAGTTGTTTTTTTTTTACTTAACAAATAAATTTAAAATTATATTATAATATTATAATATTCAATTTTTTTTTATGATTATGAAAGTTATTAAAGGTAAAATTTATATTATAAAAACGCAATTAACTAAATTATATCAAACTAAAAAAAATTATATAAAATGATTTCTATTATTAATAAAATTTATAACATAGTTTTTAAATTAGTATTTAAATTAACTATTAATGTTTTAGCTACTGATATTTTAGATTCTAATTTAGTATTTAAACGACTAATAGAGACTAATTTAGAATATAAGTAATAAGTAGATAAAATCTTAGTAGCTAATGATTAGATATCAATTTAGAAACTATTTTATAAATTTTTATTAATAATAGAAACTACTTTTGATACCAATAATTCTTTAGTTATAAAATAGTATCTAATTTAGTTAATATAGTAATTAATTATTTTTGTTTTTAAAATTAATTTCTATTTCACAAATTTTTTTTTTAGGGTTAGTAAAACTAGTAATATCACATATGGATGAAACAAAAAGTATGAATTATCATGAAATATTTTAACATTCTAATCCATACTAAAATTCGTTTCACACTTAAATTTTTTTTACAAACATTCATTTGAATAATTTATTTATTATAAATATACAAATATTAAATTTGGATTAAAAACAAAAAATAATTTATATAAAAAAAATAAAGAAAAAGATATTTAACCTTCAATTTATTATATTTCCATGTCTTTATTCTTGGTTGTTATCGTTTTCATTTTCTTGAGCCACATCTAAAAAATCACCCCTCTCTGACTTTTGGTTGCAGACAAATTCCTTCAAGTGGTGGAAAGTTCCAGGGAAATTAATTCAAAAACTTGCTAGGTTTATGAAGATCGTTCCATTATTTTATTGGGGAATTTATGGGTGCGTCTCTCTCATATTGAATAATTGATTTTAGAAAGTTTATTTCTCATTCATCACTCTTCTCTTCAGATCTCCAATACCATTCAAAAATCCATTGTATATCGTTGTGGGTAAACCAATTGAGCTACAGAAAAATTCAGAACCAACAATGGAGCAGGTCAAACATTCAAGAACACCTCCTTCGTTCATTCAAATTTATTGCTGGATATAAATTGGAACAATTTTGCAACATTTTTCAGTCTCAAACATGCTTTTTAACTTCATTTATGTTTGGTTTTAGGTTGTGAAAGTACACAGTCAATTTGTTGAAGCACTTCAAGATCTCTTTGAACGACATAAAGCTGAAGCTGGATATACAAATCTTCAATTGAAAGTTGTATGACATCAGAGTTTTCTTTTTATCAGCAATAAACAAGACAAGAGAGTATAACAGACTTTAAATTATAAAATTTGAAGTTAAAGTTATGGTAAAAAGTTAATTTTAATTAATTTTGTATCGGAGTCGAACAAATCACGTCACTCGTGATCGATCAACGGGATGATTGATTAAATTAAAAAACAAATAAAGGATACATGAGAAGTATGGTAACACCCTACAAATCAGTTAATACTATTTTATTGAAGGTCTCAGATAGGATCCATGAATGAAATAGTCCACCACTAAACATTATAAATAAGTCTTCTACACAAGAGTAATATACGTTTTTATACAATCTTAATACAAAGTATTTAGTTGTTGGAAAATCTTTTACAGATTCACTCCCGAACATCAAACAATTTAAAAGTAAAAGAAAAATGATTGAACACCAAAAAGACAGATACAAGAAAAAAAAAACAAAATTATCAAAAAATAAAAAAATAAAAAAATCAATTGTTAATTCTAGATACTATTTAAGCCTTTCCATCTATATAATTACAAATTCCAAAATACACTAATCCAAAAGGATAGTAAACCGATTTGTTTTAAAATTAATGTGTAAAAACATACTAGTGATCAAACACAACTTTTTGTATTTTTATTTAAAAAATACATTAATCTAAAGCCCTATTTCTTTGAAAAAAATTATGATCAAACTAATAGAAACCTTTCGTGGATAGTTTTTCTCATATTCTCGTAATATCATAGATGCTTGTGAGGATCGCGTAATTATAAATGATAAAATTATATATATATATATATATATATATATATATATGTGTGTGTATAAATCAATATATTAACAATATTAAGAATTGATTTATATATTAATTCTTTATAAAAAAAAAGTTTAAAACCTTATTACGTGTGAATATAAAAATCAAAAGTATTTTTTGTAGACGGGCTCCATTTTTTTGTACATTTTGTAACATTGGGTTGGTTTCTGAAAAAGGCTGCTTCTTTCTTCACCCATGGCTTCTTCTTCAGGCACCTCCTTACTAAATTGTAATTACTTTTTTGTTCCTGGGTAAATAATTTAAAAAACAAAACCCTATATATTTTATCTTCACACTTTGTTCTCTCCTCTCACCCTGCGGGTTTTCCTTCATTCCATAGCATCTCCAATGCTGGTTTCCTTCCAAAACTATTTCAGTTGATTTTTTTTTCAAACAATTCAACCTCTTCATATCTTAACCTTCATTAATAAAATATAATTTTTTTTATTTTATTGTAATTTTCATTGAAATTCACACAATTATATATGCAAATAGAAAGTCATTCAACTCTCCTTTCGGAATGGATAATCCATAATTCGTTTGATAACTCAAAAATACTTTTTGGATTAAGTAATTCATAAGTAATTTGATAACTCAAAAAAATACCTTCTGAATTGAGTAATTCATAAGTTATTTGATAACTCTAAAATACCTTATGGATTACGTAATCTAGAAAAAATTCATCATCATTTTCACTCCATTTTGGATTCAATATATTTTTGGATTACCTAATCCATAAGTTATGAAATTCAGTAATTCTATTATAGAGTTTGTAACACAAAACTTATTTCTGAATTTGGATTAACATTTTGGCTTATGTAATATAGAATACAAAGATGTATTATGAATTGTGTAAGCCATAATGTTAATCTGGATTCGAAAGTGAGTTCCGTGTTACACAATCCATAATATAATTTCTAAAATCTTTAACTTACACATTCTATAATTCGTAGATGCACCGAATTATCCAATCTAGAACATAAAAAATCCACGATACTTCTGCAACGCAACCATGGTAAGTTGAAAACTCATTTAAAAATGCTACAACCATCACGAATCGTCGCCAACGACCGTCAACACAACCCATAAGCATTGTCACTACCACCACCTTCAATGCATACACTCTCTTCACTCACCAAATCATAATCATTTTCACTTTATTCTGGATTCGATACATTTTCAGATTACCTAATCCACAAGTTTTAAAATTTTGTAATTCTATTATGGATTATGTAACACGAAACTAAATTAACAAAGATATATTATGAATTACATAACTAGATTAATTAACAAAGATATATTATAAATTACATAAGTTAGAATCTTAATTTATATTTGGAAGTGAGTCCATGTTACACCATTCATAATATAATTTCTAAAACTTTTAACTTATGGATTATATTTGGTTTCTATAATCCATAGATGTATCGATTATCCAATCTTAAACATAAAAATTCCATGATACATATAGATAAGGAAACTAAAAATTCACCTGAAAATTCAGAATAGTAAATATAACTAAAAATAAAAAATACATTCTGAAAAAAAAAATCCAGAACACAAAATTTCAAAAAGTGTATTTTGGAAATTGAAATTCGGAATATTTCGAAATAAAAAGTTTCAGAAGTAATTTTTATTTAACACCTTTAATATTATAATCATCATTAAACTATATGCACAGTCTTTATTAAACTATATGCACAGTCTTTCAACTTCCTATCATGTGCAATTTTAAATTTAATTTTTTGAAATGAAAAATCTTTTAAATATATCTTCAGGTTGGTTATTAATATTGAGTGAATTGGATCGTTAGACTCTTATCGAACAATTATTTTAGTTCAAGTGTTTTACAAAGAGTTAGTTCAAAAGCTTAAAGAAATATAAAAGTATTAAACTGCTTTCATGATACTTATTCATTAAATAAAGAGTTCATCATTTTTAATTTTTATCTTACATGTAAGAATAAAGAAATTCTCACAATCAACAGAAACATAAAACCCTACAAGAAAAGTTGGTTTTAAAAAATAATTTATTAATCTAAATTGGTTATTAATTTAATTAAAAAATAGTTAAAATGAATGTAATTGATATTGTTGAATTTATTGGAGAGGTGAAGCATAAGTGCAGAAAGGTACAAAAAATAGTTGATAGTTGATAGTTGAAAGTTAGGTATAAATGTTATGGATGATGTTGCTCGTAGAATCCAGCACGTCACACACAACTCCCTATAGATTATGATACTTCCGTCACCATTAGTCTTATACACTCTCAATAATTAATTAATAGGGTAATTATATTTTTTAGAAGCTTAAGAAAGTATCCTTATAAAATACAATTTGAATTTTCTTAAAGTATATATTATGATTTGGAAGTGTCGTTAAAATTTATTACGATTTTATTCTTAAGAAAATATTTTAGAAAATTTGTCAGAGATATCAAATCGACTATAAATTAGAATATTTAATTTTTTATAAGTGAATGTTGTTGGAGATCCCACATCGACTAGAGATTAGAACATTTTATTGTATATAAGTGGATGGAATTCTCAATCTTATGAATTGATTTTATGGGGTTGAGTTAGATTTAAAATCCATTTCGTAATATGATATGAGAGCCCTTTCAAGTCTATCCTAACGAGAGTATTTAATTATGTTTATAGTTAATTTCTCAATATGATACCGGAATTTTTTGTACCTATCGTTTATACAAATCTTACTTTATAAATTGGTTTTATATATTAAAAAATTATCTAAATTGTCTTTAATATTGAGTTAGTTAGACATAAACAACACCAATATTAATTCCTTAAAATGTGAAAGTGTAAGTTGAGTCATTTGATCGTTATAGCTGAATTTATTGGAGAGGTGAAGCATCAGTGCACACAGTACAAAAATAGTTGAAAGTGTGTTATAAAATGCGTGTCCAACGTATATTTTTATATGTACACCCGATATCGTTTCACACGAGGAAATATTATATTAACATATATTAAAATTGTATATATTTTTATTAATAATTGCTTTAGTTTTTATTTTATTGGAGCAAAGGGATTATAATAAAAATATAAAAGAAGTACATAATAAATGAGTGTAAAGTTTGGTTGATTGATTGAAGTCAGAGACAATCATATGATCTAGGTAATAATAAAAATAAAAGACAGTAGTAAAATGTATTAAAATATAAGATATAATAATATATATTCGATTTCAGCATAATTTTTTTATTATTAATATTTGTAGTGTTAAAATTTTTCGTTATTAGATTATTTCTTTCATTAGACTTGATTAAAATTAATACGAATGAACTTCTAGGTATCTTAATATTTGTGGAAGTATTAAAATTTATTCATAGATAATTATTTTATTGGTATAATAAACTTCTATTAATAGTATAATGTATTTTTGTATATATAAATTTTGATCTAATTCACATATTTTTTATATTATTTATTTATTTATATTTTATGAATAATATTTTTTTAATTAATATATTAAGTTGTATTCTAACATGAAGGTTTTTATAAAAAAAATATAATAATATAAGAAAGTTTGATAAACTACAAGCAAGTGGAAGTAGTTTGTAGCTTATAAATTAAAAGCTTATAAAATAAGTTACTTTTTTGAGATATGTTACCAAACATTTCTACTTAGGTTAAACTATTTTATAAGCTATTAAACTAACAATTAACTTTTTCACCTTATCAAACACATTCAATATTTAATTATAGACATAAAAAATTGTGACTTAATTATCAACATCATCGATATTAACAATTGTGACTTCAGCCACAATAAATTGCAAATAAAATTTTGGACCCATGCCTCTTTTTTTATTTGGTTTAATAGAGGTGACCCACCTCATTTGAGGATGAGCTAATATATATTAAAATATACTTAATTATATAAATATTTTAAAATACTTTAATTAGTTAATTAATGTATTTAATAAAATAAATTAAAAGAATTATTATACTTATATATTAAATTATTTTATTAAAATTAATAATTGAAACTTAATTTATGAGTATTAATAGTTTATGTTGTAATATTATTACATATTTGTAAATTATATAATATAAAAATAATATTTTGATTTTTAATTAAAAAAGTTACGATGGTTGAACCCACCTCACCCAGAAGAAGTTAGAAGTTTGATACTTGTTTGGCAAAACTAACTTAGATTTGATAAACTAACAAGGTAAATGGTGGATAATAAGTTTCTAAATTATAAATGTAAATTTGATAAACTACTTTTATTATATTATAAGTCTTTCATAAAATTAATTCATAATCAATTGGTATAGATATTAAAAATTGAAATTATAATTAAAAATATATTATCTAATATTAAACCTTCAAGAGTGATACCTAACTAACGGTACAAATTCAACTACTTTTGAAATGAATACGAGTGTAATAACTTTTTCTATCACGTTGTTTGACAGTAAAAATTTGATGAACAGTGAGTGTTCTTTCTCTTAAATTTATTTGAAACTTGAGTTTCACATGGATTTGTCCAATCAGAAATAATGATAATATAAAAAAGAAGAAGAAGAAACCCCTTTCCATGTGCCATGAATGAGTATCTGTTTTCTGCAGTTTTATCTTAAGAAACTGAAAGAGTAAAATAAAACCAAATTAAGAAGGAGACAAGAAGTTGATGGAAACTCCGAGATCAACCCACATGACATTTTTACCCCTCACTCTTCCTTCATAAGACAACGCTTCTTCTGTTCCTCTTCGCCTATCAGACCATGCAGCGCGCGGTGGCGGTCAAAGACCAATCACGGCGGATCTCCGGCGTAGCGGCGGCGGAGGGGGAAAAGGTGTTCAGAGGGGATGAGAAGTTCGGTCACACCTCCTCCTCCAACTATTTGAAGAAGATTTTGGCCCTCGCGCTGTGGCTCGGAACCTTTCATCTCAACGCAGGGCTGATTCTCCTCGCGCTTCTCTTCCTCTCTCTCCCCCAAGCACTCTTGTTCGTTTCTCTCTCCTATTTCTCTTCTCTTGAATGAGGTTAAGAAAGAGGTCCTTCTCATGTTATGTTATGTTATCTCAGGCTTATAGGTTTGCTGTTCGTGTTGATGCTGATTCCTATTGATGAAGAGAGCGAATTCGGTAGAAAATTATCCAGGTACTTGGTTCTGTTTATAGCATTGCAATTTTATATCAAAACCATTGATTAACTTAATCTGAGTTTTTGTATTTTCTTCTTCTTATACTGCGTTTGAGTCTCTTGCTTTTCTGGTTGAATAGAATGTATCTTTTTTTAGAAAAAAAATTGGGTGCGTTTCAGGTACATATGCAAGCACGTTTGCAGTTACTTTCCCGTCGTTCTTCATGTAGAGGATATGAAGGCCTTTAATCCCAATCGTGCTTATGGTTTGCCCCTTACTGTTAACTAAAGTTTGACTTCTGAAGATTTTTCTTAGATGAAACTGCATCTTTGTTCTCAATTGCAATTTTTTGCCTTCTAATGGAGATTAGTGATACTGACTCGACCAAAATATTGTATCTAACGGTTCACCTTATGACCAAAATAGTATATGTGACTGGAAGTCATAATTGCTGGCTAACTGTTTTGCGTTTAAATTTCTTGAAGGGTTCTGGCAACAAGCTGTTAAGCAGTGTCAAATTGAAAACAAATTAATATTGATATTCAATACACCTTACTAAATGTTTCTAATTGCTCAAAACAACATGTATTGAAGCGTTTTTGTATTTGGTACGGTAAATATTTTCCTTTTTTTCAATTAAAACTTTATAGTTGCATATACTCAATCAATGCTATCTTTACTGCTAGTTATGGTGATAGTGTTTGAGTATCCTAATTTGTAAAATCAACTAAATGTGTAGACAAATATGAATATGATTAATTAAGGTTTGGCATTAATAATATGTTTTAATTTAGAAATTGTAATTAGAAGTAGCTACTTTTGGTGTTGCTGAATGCCCTTTCTGGTATGAGAGCTCATCAGAAGATGGCAGAGTTTTTTATTCCACCTCTTGAAAGTTTTGGATTCTTTCTAAGGGGATCAAGCTTTTACTAGCTAGCTTCGTTGCTTTTTTGTTCTTTTCCTTTGTACCAAGAAAAAGAACTAGCTAGTTTGCGGTATGAGTAGGTCACATTATAGTGCTGATATTGTTCCAAACAGATTTATACAAGTATTCATTTTGGAATGAAATAATTTTTCATTTAGAGGTTCAACGTTGCATAAATAAGACAAGTGTCTGGAATGAGTTGATTTATTTCTTATCCTTTTCTGAAACATGTTTGCAAGTTTTAAGCTAGCATATCTCTCTCTATGGTGATGATTCCTATTTTATTTGTGTTTTATTGTTAGTAGTTCATCAATATTTATTTACTACCTTTGCCTGCAGTTTTTGGTTATGAACCACATTCAGTTTTTCCAATTGGAGTTGTTGCGTTAGCTGACAACACAGGTTTTATGCCTCTTCCCAAAATAAAAGTTCTTGCTAGCAGTGCGGTAAGACTTTTGCAGACCCTGTTTTGAACGAAGGTTATTGAGGATATAATTTAAAAAATCTCTAATCACACTCGACAAATAGGTTTTTTACACACCATTTTTGAGACACATATGGACTTGGTTGGGTCTGGCACCAGCGACAAAGAAAAGGTTTACCTCTCTGTTGGATGCTGGCTACAGTTGTATCTTAATACCTGGTGGAGTTCAAGAAACATTTCTCATGGAGCATGGTTCTGAGGTACATTGTTTTTCACTCTTTCTTTTTTACTATATTTTTATGTTTATCCTTTTTTTGATAACTGAAAATGTTTATTCTTTTAGATATAATAAAGAATGTAAAATAAAGAAATCTTTTATTTAATATGCCTCATGCAAGCCTATAGATCACTGGTGCGATCATAGTCATGTTTGTTTGAATTCTGACATTGGCTGTGAGTCATTTCAATTTGATTACTGCAATTTGCTCACTGATTACAATCTACCAATTAAACACCCTTCATCGTAATTGAATCATTGTACAATCACAAAATGCCAAAATATATGCAAAGAATATATTCAGTAAATCATCATAGTTGTTAGATAATTTGGTGGCTATATATTACCTGGTTGTTTTTTTTTAAATAAAGGATGTTTCCGATAAAGTGTTCCAAATAAAATGGGTTTTGCAATATGAAACTCCTTTATTTATATAATTTGCATTCATGCAAGTTAACAATATTAAGAATCATTTTCTTTCTAGATTGCCTTTCTTAAAGCAAGGAGAGGATTTGTCCGCATAGCAATGGAGAAGGGCAAACCCTTGGTTCCAGTTTTCTGCTTTGGGCAGGTATTTATTTCTTGCCCATGTTTATTCTCAAGGAAAAATCTTGCAGTTTTTGCCGACTCTCACAAAACTGTTAAAACTAAAATGTCGCTTTGTATTATTTCCTAAATGCTAATGTTGCTACTTTATTTTTCTGATTTTTTCTATTCATTCAAATAGATTATCACTTCCCTTTTGGTGTAATTTTGCTATAGTCAAATGTCTATAAGTGGTGGAAACCAGGTGGGAAGTTATTTCTGAAGTTTGCAAGGGCTGTGAAGTTCACCCCAATATATTTTTGGGGAATTTTTGGGTATGTTTTTCTTTTAAATGTCAACTTGCCACCTGCCAGTTTTTATATAGAATGGAAGAATTTTTTTTTGGACAGCAGTTATTTGACTGGTCTACCAGTGTGAAAGCTTAAATTAGCATGATAGAAGTTGTTATCTGGAACTAATGTTTTATACGGGTTATCTTTTCTCCTCTTCAGATCTCCGATACCCTTTAAACATCCAATGCATGTGGTGGTGGGTAGACCAATTGAACTGGAGAAAAATCCCGAGCCAACTCCTGAAGAGGTATATTCTATTATGCCTTTTTATTTTAACTGGCATCCAGTATCTTCTATCCTCTTCCTGTTATAGAAGTCTGCGTTTTCATCTTGTTAATAAGCGTACAATACAGTAAAGAAATCTTGGAATAGTAAAACTCCATCTGGTTTTAACTTTGAAAGGCATATCTTGTGCAAGAAACTAGCATGTAGTCCTTTAAATCTGAGATTTGCCTGATTTGGATAAACTATTTTTCAATAGGTGCTTGCAAACAATGTGGCATGCAAGATATTTACAAAAACTAAACTTTTTGTCTCTTTTATTACTTTCACTTTGTTTTAGGTTGCCAAAATACATAGCCAGTTTGTTGAAGCACTTCAAGATCTATTTGAACGACACAAAGCTCGAGCTGGATATCCAGACCTTGAGTTGAGAATTGTTTGATAAGGCTGTAATTTGGACCTCTATTTTCATGGGGTAATTACACTTATCTCTTAGGATAGGCTCTGTATTTGGGAGTTTTGAAGGAGTGAGAGGTTCATGGTTAATGGGATTGGGAACGGAGTGAGGCAAAATAATGCTGTTGATTTTTGGGAACTCACTGATGATTAATATTGTAAATTATAATTTTAACTCCCAATTACAACTCAGAACAATTTATATCAGATATACTTATAATATAATTAAATATACATTTTCTTAAACTTTGGAAATAAATTTTATTCAATTTTGCAAAATCCAAAAGAGGAGATGTTTGCATCTCACTTGAATATTCTAACTAACTATATCATTAGTTGGAATTACACTACCACATTTGAGGTTGCAATTTATGTTTTTGGCCCTGCAACCCCTCTTAGAGGATGAAATATTTAAATGTTATTGTACCTTACTCCTTCATATACCCCAATTCAGGTAATCTTCACAATCCTTCTTTTCTTTCAATTTTAAACTCCATACCTTCTTTCAAAACTTTTCTTATTTTCTTCTCATTTCAAATTCTATTTATTCCTTCAATTTTTTTTAATAAATAATCAGAAATCACCAAAACTAATTAGACATATCTTAGACATAAATAATCAAAAATCTCCACATATCCTTACAAATATATAAATGAGTACAGTAAACAATGCATGAAAGTTGTTTGAAATAATGGTGGTTTAGGAGGACTAGGACAGGCACATTTGTTAACGACAAAATAATGCAATTGTAGCTTTCATCTCTAATCTATTCATGCCGCACAAAACATCCTTAGTTTGTCCTTCAAAAGTCAAACGTTGGTGTTTCTGCATAAAATGTTACTACTCTGACACCACATTCGTATTTCGGACTTTCGGGTCGGGTGGATCCAAGTGGAACACTCTCCGGATCCTACACATACCACCATCATATACGTTTTTAATCCACGGCTACAAATGCAAAGCAAAATAGGGAAGTTAGTGGTGAACGATTCTCCGAAGCTTCTACAGAGAGTTGCGGAGGAGACGTTGATCTCCCTGTTAAGGTCATGCCAAACGTGCACGCGGCTGCACCAGATCCATGCCCAGATTGTCGCCCATGGACTCCAGGGCAACGATTACGTCACCCCCAGTTTCATCACGGCGTGTGCGCGCCTCGGAAGAATGGGTCACGCCCGAAGGGTGTTCGACAGAACGGCGCAACCAAACGGCGCCACTTGGAACTCCATGTTCCGAGGCTTTGCCCTGTTGGAGTCTCCCTTCGACGTCGTCGTTTTGTTCGCGCAAATGCACCGTGCCGGTGCTTCGCCGAACTGCTTCACTTTTCCAATGGTTGTGAAGTCGTGTGCTCAGGCGAACGCGGTTAGAGAAGGGGAACAGGTTCACTGTGTGGTCGCCAAACGCGGCTTTAAGTCGAACTCGTTTGTGGGAACCGCGTTGATTCACATGTACTCCGCGAGAGGGGAAGTGTCCGTCGGGGATGCTTACAAGGTGTTCGGCGAAATGCGCGAGAAGAATGTCTTCGCTTGGACCGCGATCATCGCTGCTCACGTGGCGTGCCGTGACATGGCTTCCGCGCGGCGTTATTTTGACCTGGCGCCGCAGCGGGACGTGGTGCTGTGGAACGTCGTCGTTTCGGGGTACATCGAATTGGGGGACATGGTCGCTGCGAGGGCGCTGTTTGATAAAATGCCGAACCGCGATGTGATGTCGTGGAACACCGTCTTGAACGGTTACGCCTACAACGGTGATGTGGAATCGTTCGAGCAGCTGTTTGATGAAATGCCTGCGAGGAATGTTTATTCTTGGAACGGGTTAATTGGAGGGTACGTTCGGAATGGGCTCTTTAACGAAGCTTTGGAGTGTTTTAAACGGATGTTGATGTTGGCAAAACAAGAAGGGGAAGGTGGTGATGTTGTGGTTGTTCCCAATGATTACACAGTTGTGGCAGTTCTGTCCGCGTGTTCCAGATTAGGGGACCTTGAGATGGGTAAGTGGGTGCATGTTTATGCAGAGAGTATTGGGTATAAGGAGAACTTGTTTGTTGGAAATGCTTTGATTGACATGTATGCAAAATGTGGGGTTATAGAGAAAGCCCTTGATGTGTTTAATTGCTTGGATGTGAAGGATATAATAACTTGGAACACCATAATTAATGGACTTGCCATGCACGGTCATGCAGCCGATGCTTTAAGTTTGTTTGAGCGCATGAAGAGCGCGGGTGAGAAGCCAGATGGTGTTACATTTGTTGGGATTCTGTCTGCTTGTACGCATATGGGGTTAGTGAAAGATGGGTTTCTGCATTTCCACTCGATGGTTGATAATTACTCAATTGTGCCTCAGATTGAACATTATGGATGCATGGTGGATTTGTTGGGAAGAGCTGGTCTTATAGATCAGGCTGTGGATTTCGTGAGGAAGATGCCAATGAAACCGGATGCGATTATATGGGCGGCACTGCTTGGGGCTTGTAGGATGTACAAGAATGTGGAAACAGCAGAAGTGGCACTTGAGCAGCTCATTGAACTTGAACCCAACAACCCTGCAAACTTTGTCATGCTTTCGAACATATACAAGGATCTTGGAAGATGGGAGGATGTTGCCCGGTTGAAGATTGCAATGAGAGATACAGGGTTCAAGAAATTACCGGGATGTAGTGTTATTGGGTGCAATGATAGTGTGGTGGAATTCTATTCCTTGGATGAGAGACATCCTGAGACAGAGACTATATATAGGACATTGAAGGGATTGACGATTCTGTTAAGATTGAATGGGTATGTTCCAAATGTTGTGGATGTTGCTCATGGAAACTGAACGAGGAGTAAGGGATTTTGAGGATACTCAAATCTTCATGAACTGGCTCAGCATCTGAAAGACCTCATCAGTTCTACACACCAAAACCAATTCTTCAAATTCCGGGTCTGTTTTGAAAATCAATTCTAAGGCCTTTGAAACACTGAAGAGTCACGCAGCCAAAACCAGTGAGTGTTTCATCCTCCTGCTGCTGCTTGTTGTCAAATTCTTGGTATTTATATGAGCAATTTGGCAATGATCACTTCTGTATATCGTGTCGACCTTCCATCAGACTAGGGAAATCCTTGGTATTTTTGGAAGAGTGTATTATTTACATTGTTGTAGGTAGTAAAACATGATTGAAAAAAGTTCAGTGTTATATTGGTGAGGATCATATTTCGATTATGTAGAATAAATAAATGAACATAAGATACAAGAGCTTTAAGAAACTATTCTGTTTTTTCATGTTTCTGTTATAAAAATAAACAAGTGTTTTATGTAATAAAACTTATTGCTTTTATTCCTCAATTTATATTTCTTTTAAAATCATGAATGCAATTTATTTTATTTTGTACTTTAAAAAGCCAAATATTATTTTTAAAAGTAGTCATAAAAAGTCCAGAAGCAATAGTCTCTCAACCTTAGGAAGTTTTATGTTCTGAATTATGTAAGGACAAAAAAGAAGTACATACCAAATTAGAAAAATGAAATTTGTGTCCTTTTATTATAACAACATCAGTGTTTTCATTAATTTATACTTCATTAATCCTTGTTTACAAGAGATACTATTTTCTACAACTACTTTAGTGTACCTTTTTTTTTTTTACAATTTAACTCCTTTTTATTACTGTTGTAGTACATATTTTTTTATTTCATAACTTATTTTTTATTATGATAATCATTATTTTAATTACATAACAAAAAAAAATGTTTTTTAACTAATATTAATTAACTAATACAAAATCAAGAGACTAACAACATAAAGTAAGTTGACAAAAGAGTAATTGCAGAAGCTAAGGCATAACTCCATAGCATGATTACATAACATTCACTTTCACCATATCCGAACAACTGACCAATGATGCCTGCCAAATTAAAGCGGCCAAAATTAGATTTATTACGAGTATAAAGAAGTAAATTTTAAATTTAATTTAATTTTTTAAAATTAAATTATAAGGTGAAGTTTCTCTACGCTTATATATATTGTAAAATATTATAATTTATATTGTAAAATATTATAATATTTAGTATGATGATTTTAATATATATATATATATATATATATATATATATATATATATATATATATATATATATATATATCATCCATGGTGTGTTATGTAGGATTAAGTGTTTCAAAAAGATTGTTGGTTGTAGTGTCTTCTTTCATGCCCATAGATAAACTGCTCCAATCTAAAGTTTCCCAAATCAACTCCAATCAAAAATATTAACACATAATCAATTATAATCAAAATTAATTTTAGAGAACTACTATGGATAGAATGTAGTACAGACACTCTGTACAATATGAACACAAATACTTCAACACATATACAATATGAAAACAAATACTTCAACACATATTTTTCAAAATTAGAACATGAGATACTGATATATATTATATAATTATAAATTATATAAATTGATAAAAAGATTTATGTGTACAAGTGTGTTTGAGTTTTTTTTTACAGAAATATGTTTCACATAACTAGTTAATTTTTTTTTGTTTTTTTTATAATTATAATAAGATTTATGTGTACAAGTGTGTTTGAGTTTTTTTTTTACAGAAATATGCTTCACATAACTAGTTAATTTTTTTTTCTTTTTATAATTATAATAAAAACTTATACAATAAAATTTAGATTTTAAAGAATTTATGTATTTGTATTTTTTAAAATTGTGTTGAAACTGTGTTAAAATTTTTATAATATTTGATATTTGCTTCTAGACTAGATGTGTAATAGACGTATTTGAGATAAATATAAGTATATCCTTATAAGTGCATTATTATTCAATAATGGAATGAAAAAGGTCCACTAAGGCAGATTTTGAAAAGTAATAGTACCAAATTACAAGGGTACAATACAACATAATTTCTTTTTGAAGTTTACTTTTTTCTTGTGTAAGTGCATATTAATTCACCACATGTTTAACATTTTGCATACTGCCATAGAAAATAGCAGGAATAAAAAACATTTTTTATTCTTTTGAAATTATAATCCATTGTGTAAGGAATGGAAGTGATTAAAAGTACCATTAATATAAGATTACAAAAAGAGTTTTGTAATTCTAAAATTAAATGCATAGTTTTTTACTTTGTTTTTTTCAAACATGTCACTGCACGTGGTCCTCTATTTTTGTAAGAGGTTTGTTTGTCTTATATATAAGATATATTTATCATTTTCAAATGCATTAATTACAAATTGACTTATATACCTTTGATTCATTATGAAATCCATTAATAAGATATTTTTTCATTGGTAAATTTATTGATTTATTAAGAATGTAATCACTATCGTTTCCTGTTTTTGTAAGAAATTCACTAAATAAAATTATATTATACACCAGTTTTTTTAAAATGAAATATTATATTAATAAAATAATATATAATTTATTTGGATTTCAAGCTGATAAAATTGATGGTAAGGTATTATTATCTTTAAAAAGTGTGTGATATAATATTGGTGTGTTTTGCCTTCAATAAAAAAAAATAAAGGATGATTCAAATACATCATAAGGTTAAAGTTCTAAAGTTATTTAAATCATATTTATTATATAGTTTAACTTAATGAATAATATGTATTTTAATTATATATTTTATATAAAATTATCATTTAATATAAAATTGTTAACAAAAATTAAAATTAAATTGTTTGATATATATATATATATATGAAAAAGTTAACAAATAGATTGATAATTTTGGAAATTATTGAAAACTTATTTAAAAATATAAATCAATAACATGAAATTACCTATCCATAAATTTGCAAAACTAATACAACTCACCAAGAATCAAAATATTTACTTACCACAATATAACAATAAAAAAAAGAATTGTATAATTTTATTAACAAAACCATACCAAAAAATACAAAGCTATATAAAGAAAGAAGAAGACGATGACTGTCTAATGCGTAGAAGATGAGGACAGTCTAAACATCTAGTCTCTTTATTCTTACTATCATATAGTCTGTTAACAAATCCTTTAGATTATCTTGTTTATACCAAATCATTAGTTTGTTCATTTAATGTTATAGAGTGTCTAGTATGCATCAAAAGACATACAATATTGGTGTTCATCTTGCAGTTGTTACCAGCTCTGACATCAAGTTAATTTTGATATCTTCGACTTCAAACAACTTAATCTTTCAAATACATAATTGTTCCCAAGAAGAAGGGTAGTAACAACCATGAGATTAACCAAGAGAGGAACCTCATATTGGCTAAAGTAGATGAATTTGATATGCTCAAAGCTCAACCTTGAAGTCTGCAAAGTTGTGGATGTATACGTATTTAAGTAGATTTTGTTGTATATTTTTTACTAAGTAGTATGATTCAAGACATCTCCAATAAAACATTTTAAAACCAGTTATGTTTTTAAATCTATTGATTCAAATTTTAAATTGGTTAAAATGACTTAAACTAAAGTTAGGTGACTTTAGTAAAGTATTTTAACATGTTTTATCGTATCAACTAACTGAAAATATTAAAGTCTTTTTAATGTTTTAAAAGTAAAATCTTTTTATACTCTTTAAACTTAAATATTAAATGTTTTTTATTTTATTTTTTTAATGAAATCAACTAATTATTTTGATAAATAAACTAAATGTTTTAAATTGAATTCTTTTATTAAATGAAAACAATCAGTTATTTGATAAAATATAAAACTATCAAATAAAAATAAACATAATAACAACAATAATTTCAATATACAAAAAAGTCTAAGAGACTAGCCACATGAAGAAAGTTGACCAAAGAGTAACAGCAATTGCCGCCAAAGCATATGTCCATAGCATGATAACTGAACACTCACTTTCACCAGCTCCAAACAACTGAGCAATGGTGCCTGCAAAATTGTAGTACCAATCAATTTATAATGTAAGACCTTCAAACATGAAACATGAAACAAATCAAAAGTTGTCCCTGACAAATCAACTGATAGCTTCTTTAATCTTAGTCCATCATGTTTTGGCACATTAAACTAAAACAAAACTCTGATAATATACCTATGTTCATGGCTGGGGGAAGTGCATGTTGCAGCAGAAGCACGAACTGATACAAAGCATCTGATTGCACGAAATTAAAATGTATAGCTGCTTTCACAACTCCCACACCCAAAACTGGCAGGAAAATATATCTCACAGCTACAATTCCCACAAGGGTCCACACTGGAGTACTTGATCCTTTCAAACCTGTTCCATTTTCCATCATTCTTTTCTTTTCAGCATATAATCAGAGAAACAAAATGAAAAACACTTGTTCAATTCAGAAACTATCAAGTTTCACCTTTAAGTAGGTTTGCACCCATTATAAGAGTCAAAGTAGGGATAGCTGCCTCACTGCATGCACATGCAAAAATATGACATAAGTTGTACTGTCATGTAATCAAGAATCATTATAACTTTGTGTAATAATTAAACAATTTTAATTAATGATAACATAACAGTTTTTTCAATAATCTTACTGACCATTCACAATATATATGCAGTAGTGGGACTTATATTGTAATATTAAAAAGCATATAAGGATATCTTTATTTTAGCTACTAATGTTATCTTCAATTGTTTCTATCCTTATCTTCTGTTGTATATTTAAATTTAGACTTTCTCAAATATGTATTGTATTCTTACTTATATAGATGAAATAATTTAAATGTTTAAAATATTTATTAAATATGAATTTTAATTATAATATAATCTATATATTTAAAAATATTTATTTATTATAAGTTTTGCCTTGTACTTGACATGCATATGATTGTTATAATAACATTATGAAACTTTTGACCAGCAAACTTTAAGGTTTCAAATAGATAGTAAAAAGTTGTTAGCTATTATGTAAACCAATAACAAGTTTGTAGTTAATTTAAGTTCATAAAGTTTTTGGTTAGTTCTTATCTTTTGTTACTGAAAATGTAAAAAAAGTTTTGAGATGGATACCCCAACGTGGAAATGGATTCTTGGACCACATGAAGCTTAGCACTACTACCTATGATTAAATTCCTCAATGGGGAGATTACACCAATGAGAAATCCAGCAATCTGAAAAACAAAAACAAAAAGAAACAGCAAATTCATCATATAGTGTAACCAGTGTTGTCTAGATCCACCAGAAGACCTTTTGAATCTTAGCAAAGTGAAATGTCTGAAGGTATCAAACCAATTCATGCACCTTAGATCTCACATTATAAAATTCTATGTTAATGAGTATATGCAGTAAATGGTAAACAGGGAAAACATGATGGCAAATTGTTTCCAAGGAAATGAACCCTGAATCATACAGCTCCAATGGTTGATGGCGCAAACATGGCTTTGAAATTTAAGTTGCTTGAAATCACCCTCACGCGGTTCTTAATTTTGCTTGAGATTGAAACCTGAAAAAAACACCAATGAATCATTGTTATATATATGTATATGCTTCATGGATTGCAGCAAACTTTTGTATCAAGAAAGCAGATCAATCATTAGATGGGTGAAAGTAAATAGATTGAACTCATATATTATGCATTCAATTCAGTTTAAGTTACATACTGTTATATGTTACTAGAGTAGAGATACTCGAAGGGTTAATTCTGCTGTCATGCTTCAATTTGAAGAATGCAAACTAACAGATGTTTTGACATTTCGTTTCCAATGAGCTCCACTAAATTAAGAGTGTGCCTGGATTCTTTGTTAGAACTTGCATAAAATTATCCTAATGGAAATACTGCATTAGAGAGTATGTTAGTACTAATATTCTCAAGATTATTGAATATATGTAAGTTACTCATTTGTTCTTAACTTTTTAAAATGCAATTGAAGCAATATTGTAAAGGGAAATTTTTCAGAATAGCTATCTTTTGAAAAGGGAAGTTTGTAGTAAGCCTCACTTTCTTCTCTGATTCTGCTTCAGGAAGCAGTAAGGTACATGCATCATCCATAGTGTCTTTAGTAGGATTAAGTGTTTGTGAAAAATGGTGTGATTGTGACTCTGATGTTCCCCCTGAAGCCTTCACTATACTGTTGTCATTACTTGAACCGTCTTCCTTTTGGATTCTACTTGAGGAAATCCTCATTATGTTGTAAACATATGACCATATATAAACTGCTCCAATCTGAAGTTTCCAAATGAACATAAGTTTATTATTTTCTTGGATAAAATGCAACTATAGCCAGTGAAGTTTATCATTTTCTTGGATAAGTGCAAACTATATCAACAATTAACATCTTGCATACCGCCATAGAAAGTGAAGCATAAGCCATTCCATACTCATAACAGACATCAGAGTCTCCAAAAGGACTACCACTCTGAGTACACATAGCAGGAATAATGATAATAGGCAAGTTCCCCAAATTTCCTGTTCATATCAGTCCAAAAAATGAGCTCAACCATAAGATGCATAAAGCAGAGAATGGTGCACAAGTTTGACACATTATTAAAATTATAAACAATTCATTGCATCAAGTAGAAAGATGTTTCTTAGTTTAAGCAGAACTTTTTGGGGACAATAAGCACATCACTCTCATCAGTTGATAAGTTTGATTGGAAGAACTCAAAGTGTGTCTAAACTAAGTTATGCAGAAGAAGAGATTACATGTGTGGTTTGGTGCATTCATTTAGTTGGGCTGAGAAGAGTGTATACCAGCAGAACAGCAACCCAGGATTAGACCTTCCAATTGTTTGGGAGGCCTTGTAATCTTAATCAAAATCCATCCCAAGGCCGAGCCTAATACGAATGTGCTAAGAATATTGAACGGCATGAACCACCTAAACCACAACAACAAAATGTCACAAAAGCACCAGTTGCAGGATTCAACCTTCTCCACACATAACATTACAAATCAATACTCACAACTGAACAACACTCTCCAAGGTAATCGTTTTGGCCAGATTGGTACCCACCAGTGATGGATTAAACACATAAAACACAAGCTGTCGCAGAAACAGAACTGTTTTCAATAATCTGGAAGAAAGTCAAAACAAAACAAAACAAAAAACATATCTGTATTTGTAACCTGATTCACTTTCTTCCTCGCATCTTCTCCCAATATTGATATGTCATCCAGTGCAAGAAACAAGCCAACTGCAGTAATCAGTAACACCTTGATCACTGGGAAAGAGGCTACAGAAAGTAGCTGAAGAAACCCCATTACACCAAACCTTCAAACAACCTAGGCCAATCCTAAATTCAAAGCAAATATGTTCTTGTGTAACAAAAATATCTATCTGCAAAAATACAAAAAAAGAGCAATGGTCATTGGTCACTCTCAAAATTCATGATAATACTAAGAACAAAATAGGCATGGAATAACAAAATAATTTGGTCCCATCCTCGTACAACTTGAAGACCTTTTCGAAAATGACCAAACGCGTTCATGAACGTGAAAGTGGAGAAGATGAACTCTAGTTACACCATACGCATTGCATAAAAGAATTCGATAAATATGATAGAGAGAAGTCAAATAAACACCGATTTGATCAGTTTCACGTGAATTCATAGACAACACAATAAACATCGCATTAAATTATTGTGGGTCAGCATTGCATTAATTACTAACTAAGATGTGATGAAGTCGCCTAAAAAGGTGCTATCTACCACTTCCGAACCACCATTTTCATTTAATTTAAAATAAGACCTAAAATATTTATAGCGGCTTGTGACTATAAACTTAAAATATTTTGATACCATATAATTCAATCTTATTTATAAAATAAAATTTCCACATTCTTATATAATCTTAAATGTCATTGTCTCTAATAAACATGGAAATATATATATTTATTTAACATATATTCATTGAAAGATTGGTATCCATCAACACCAACAAAAATTATAAAAAGGGTTCAAAACTTTTAAATACTTTTTGTTAAATTTTAATTTGATATACTATTATGGTCAGGACTTATATATTATCAACTAACTAGTTAGACAACGGGTTATATGAAATATTTTTGTACTGAATAAGTCGAAAGGTTGAGAGGTCGAAAAGTTGTCAACAACATGATAAAAACTAAACTAAAATAAATAAATAATAAAATAATAAAATACGGTATCGAAGTCGAAGAAATAGGCCTAAAATATTTATATATTTAATAATTGAAAGGTGTGAAAAGTAAAAGTTTAATTAAGTTAAAGTCCAACAATTGAGTACTATAAATAGATGATCTGCTTAAGAGGTAGGTAGAGTGATTTTTATATGATAACTAAACAAATTGATCATGACTTTATCATCGGAGTCTTTTGCAGTTACACACCCATCCGAAAGCAATTCTGAGCTCATAAGCCAAGAGTTGATCCTGATCTAGCAGTTGAGTGAGACTCATATCCTGTAACTGAGTACCAGTCTAAATCCAATCCAGTGAACTTAGTAGCCGAAAGCCTAAGATAGCAACAAGAATCTGAAAGACCGAAAAGAGAAAAAGAAAGTTAATTGTTTCATAGATCCAGTAAAAACAAATTTAATCAATGAATTTTATTTATAATTTTGTGGTCTTAAAATTTACTAATAATAAAAATAAATAAAATTACAATTATTTCAAAGTAAACGTTCAAATTATAACAACGAAACACAAAGTCAGTGTTGCCCCGTTAATTGTGGGTTTGATGTTACCAAAGCTTGATTGATTAGGTTTGACTCGAGGATGGGCAAAATTGCTGCTTTAGTTTAACAATCAGTGACCACACGTTTACCTTGCATTTGCCTCTTTTAAAAGTTTGAAAACTGAATTGAATAAATACTAATTACATATTAATAATATATAATCGCATTTTTTTACTCTTAATAATTTATAAAAAAAAATGAATTAGATTCACACGTATAATTAATTATATGTGGTCACTTAAATTTAAAAAAAACGAAGAAAGGTATAACCAAATAAAATGCATGTAAATGGCAAATAATACTTAAACGCCAATAGGGACAAAATATTGAATAAAATAGACGTAATAGAAAATTTGGTGATGCATGAAGATTCATGAACCACGATCAATCTGACGCAATGAAGTAGATTTTCTTCTTCCTGTTTTTATAAAACTCTTCTTTCACTTCGTTGTCTCCATTCTCAAAAACGTTTCAAATGGTGCTTCGTTCAATTTATGTAAGACAAAAAAAAAGAATCACGCAATGTCATGTAGGTATTATCTATTCATAATTTTTATTTTCGACTATTTTTTTTTTTTTTTCTCCACGTTAGTTTTGAAGGGAGGGGAGGAAATTTATAAACATTTCAAGAATATTAACTAAAATATATTTACTTATATTTTCAAATCTTATATTTTAAAGATATATATACTGTTGTTACAGAGCGAGCAAAGAGTGAGTTGTCTTTTATCCTCTGCTGTTAGCTTTTAGTGGGTTTGATTCTCAATCTTTGTGTTCGTTCTCTTAAGAGATTTTGATGTTTAAGTTAAAGTTTGATATATGATGGTTAAATGATAATAGATACATACTTTGACATGAGGTTGATCGACCTATTCATAAAAATGAGTTGAGTTTTTGTGTTTATGGACCTTAGATTAACACGATTTCCATGATTAATATTTTTATTAGTTTATGTACAACCTTTTCTAATCGATGATCTTAATTGGTCTTGAGTATTTTAGGATCCATTTTAAAATAGATTAATAGATTAATGTTAATATTTTGATTATCATCTTAATGTTAATTATTTTGAATAGGTCCATTTTAAAATCCTACATACAGAAATATTTAAAGAAGTTATCATTAGTACATAAATAGAAAATTATGTCCTAAATACTATAGTGGTTATCGTAAAATTGATTAAAAAACATTAATTTTCTTAGCATAAATAAAGTTCTATTATTAAGTGATATTGTTTTTATCTTAAATACATTTAGTTACTTTTAGTAATGAGTTTTATATCATGTAATCATGGATTATTCTTGTCTCCACTTTGCTTGGGTATTTTTTTTTTTTTTATATATATATACCTTTGAGTATTAATTAGAGATTATTTCTCAATTCATTTTTTTTATAAAATATATTTTTAGTTATTCATTTCTTCCAACTAATCTTTAAACAATAAGTCGTGTTATCTGTTTTTCTTTTTCATGTCGTACGTGCTAACAACCAAAACTACCTACTGGTCAATAATTATTCAAAATAATTTTATTGTTTTGAGTAGTAGGAATTGTCTAAATAGTTTTATTTCTTTAAGCATTATTCAAGGGGAAAAATAATAATTTGATGACAAAATTATTATTTTATTCAAATTCAAGTTCTGCTATACATTTTTTATACATGGGTGATGCATATATGCATTTTTTCCAAAAGTTGTTGCTATTATTTTATAATTAAAAATTCCCCCTAGTGTCTTTTTTCGATAGTATTTTAATGACTTCAAAAGTAACATAAATACAATCCTTAATTTGTCGATCTTTAACAAACACATTCTAATTAAGATAGACAATCCTACTAGCTACATTCTAATTTAGATCTAAAGTATTTCACACACTCAACTTTAGAAAACTTGGAAATAAAGGAAATAACATCAGCATGATGTTTGAAAACATTACAACCATAAGAACCAATGATATCCCAAAAAGGATGGTAGAAGCAACCATCAAAACAATTCAACCAAGACACTATTAGCATTGAAGTAAAAAATTGTTTTCCTAATTTACTTATTAGAAGGACAACTTAATAGTTGTCTACAATCATCATTAGTTACCAAATGTGGAATTGTTGGAAATCCCACGTCGACTAGAGATAAGGACATTTCATAATATATAAGTGGGTGCAAACCTCACTCCCATGAGCCGGTTTTATGATGTTGAGTTAGGCTTAAAACCCACTTTTTAACATGGTATCAGAGCCATTTTGAGCATATCCTAGTGATTATCAGGCCACCCCCTATCGGGCCGTTATCGAACCATCCATAATATATATCTCCACGCACGAGTTGGTAGCCTCGACGTGAGGTAAGTGAGTGCAAACCTCACTCCCATAAGCCGGTTTTATGAGGTTGAGTTAGGCTTAAAACCCACTTCTCAACAGTAATGCAAGAGGTAATAAGATGATTCATACTAGCAGAGGAATCAAGATTGTAAAGATCCTTATAAAAAGAAAAAAAAAAATAATCTTCAATCATCTTAGAGTCCTCCAAGACCAAATCACCTTCAACCAATTTATGTATAAAATTAACATTAATACGTTTTTTAACTACAGCTTGGAAGAAAATATGTATTTTTGTCACCGTCTACAAACCAGTTTATCCTTGCTTTCTCCTATCAAAATAAAGATTGAATATGCAAAGCAACATTGAGATTATTAGTAGCTTCATTTCCATTTTTAAGAAGAGAATCTAACTCATCCAAAGAAGAAATAACCATTTGCTACTGCAAAGAATCCAAAATTTGTTGGTTTTCAACCACAACACTATGTCCCAAACACATTTATATCCCAATTTTTATGGACATGTTTGAGACAACATAGGAAAACCAAAGACCTCCTCTGTCCAGGATTGTTGTATGGCATTCTTACAATCAGGATGCTCCAACCACATTCTAAAGAACCTGGAAGAAAAAAGGTTTATGAGACATGATTATGAGTGAAGGAAATCATTAAATGACAATAAAAATAGTTCTTAGTAATGACTTTGCATCTATAGTTAGACCATTTATATCGATTTAAATAGACATTCTAACCATGTATAAAGTAGAGCAATAAATGCCTGAAACATTCAAAATTTGTCCTATTAAAGAAATTGTGACAAAAATATATTATAAAGAGGACTAAATAATATTGCTAACGACATCCTATCAGGTCAAAATTTGGAAACCAATTTAGACCCTTCAACAAGCTTGGAAGAATTTATTAACATAAGTCTTCCCCTTACTAAACTCATTTATATTGATTCATAATTATTTTTATCAAAATCAAGAACCATAATGTTCAAACCTTCTTCAACCAAGCTAAGAATATATTCCAAAGTTGATATACAGTTAAGTCATTAGAAGATCCCTCCCAATTCATCAACTATAGTAGTAGCCTTGACAAAAGCACTGAGATTAATATCAAGAAAATTCAAAACCTTATCCTTCTTTGGATTAGGAATATACATATATTTAGCAATATTGCCACACCTTTCTCAAGACCAACAATTTTTTTTTTCATCAACCTTATATCTTCTACAATTATTTTTAGTGTGACCAATCATCTTGCAAGAACAATATAGAGGAGGTAATATTTCATATTTAATGTCAACAACAAAAGAAAAACCAAGTCTCTCTAGTAGGATTTGGTTAGGTAGTTCTGGAAGCATATCAAGATCAAATACAACATGAGCAAAGAACTCCTTGATCGTATTCATTGTACAATCATCAAGTGAAATAGGGGTACAAACTCCTCTTGCAATAGAGAAAATAGCCCTTAACTGCCAGTATTTCAAAGGTAGATAGTGTTTATACATCCAACATTTAGCTTGTGTTTCTTTCTACCGATGGAAAGTTAAAGAGTAAAGAAAGTCAAAAAATGAGGTATAAAATTGTGAAAAACGAGATGAATTCCACTAGCAGACTTTCTTCTTTCAATAACAAAGAAACTTGTTTTTATGCGAAGAAACTTCATTTTTAACACGTAAATCACAACGTACATAAAATAAATATAATAATATATATTATTTTATTTTAAAATAATAAATATTAAATTCATAATAAAATACAGTTAATGTTTTATTAATATATGTTTAATGTTAAATAAATAAAAAGTAAATTAAATTAAATTAAATTTTGATAATTTATTTAATATACTTTATTTTGAAATGTTATTTTATTTATTTATTAAGATTTTATAATAATTTTTATTAATTTAAATTTTTTAATCTTAATTTAATTTTTCAAAATTTAAAATTTAATTACATCTATCACATCATTCACAAACTTTCATAAATTTTTTATTTACTTTCCACTCCCTTTCTTTTAATCCAAACAACTTCACTTTTCTTTCAAATCTTTCCTTTTCCACTCCCTCAAATTCATCATATAATCCAAACAAAACCTTAGCTTTGATCAGTTTCATTGGCTGAGATAAAATCTTTGGTCCATGCAAACCCAAAAAATCCTAAAAAACATGTTCAAAAAGATAACTATAAGAACACATTTCATATCCTAAAGAGAGGAAAAAAACAAACTCATACAAATCTTTAACTAGAGGTATAACTTTCCAAAAATCCAATAATTTCCAAAAAAATCCAACTTCTTATGGTCATCAAACAAAATCCACTTAAGACCAAACTCAAATCTCCTCAAACTCCAAAGTTAAAAATATATTACAAACAAAAACATATTTAATCTTTAATTCTATTTTAATATATTCATTTCATTACACGTTTTTCACTATAGTTTGATTAAATATAACCTATGGGGGTACCGAAGAAATTAAGTCCAAAATATAAATATATACTTTACAGGAAATTATGTTGTGCTGTTTTGTTTAAATGTTAGATTGGGTAATTAAACCCTTCAGTCTCGTATACAAATTTAAGTTGAATATTTAAAATTAATTAATACAAATTTTCGTGCCAGTTTCCTAACCAAAAATGTTTTTAGTGGAAAATCATGATCTGATTTCATTATTAATATAGTTAAAAGCAACATCAGTGTTGCATTTTATGAATTCTGTAACTAGAGTACAACATTGATTGCCCATTATGAGTTCTATATATTGCTTTTATAGAAGTTGGAGTGATAGTGATTGCCAGTGAAAATGTAATTATAAAAATTTCCATGACAATCATGAAATTCGTGGTAATTGTTTTAATAATTAAGATAAAATTAATAGTCATCGTAATAACTTAGTTCTGCTAACAAATAATAATAATAATAATAAAACGATATATATATATATATGGTAAATATTTGATTAGTTTTGACATATTTTATTCTTAGTATAATAAAAAATTATAATTTTAATAAAAATTATCTTTATTAATTTTATTTAATTTTTTTAATAATTAAATATAATTAAACATGTATTTGATTTTTGCCATATATTTATTAAAACCTCCACAACTTGTTTTCTGCCACTTCAATACTTCACCTTACCTCTTCAATACTTCACCTTACCTCTCAGGTGATAAGTATTAGGTGTGGTATATACTATGTAGCATAGACACTGACATGGACATTGATACAACACGGACACGGATATAGAGATTCGTAAAATCTCTAAAATGTAAGACACGGGGACGCATATCTATATATTATATAATTATAAATTATATAAATTGACAATAAAGATGTATGTAAACAAGTATGTTCCAGATTACTTCCATCTACTCTGTTCTTAGAATTCTTTATGAATAGGTATAGTCTACCTATGTATCGTTTTTGTTAACATGTGGGTTTTGGTCTAGTCCCCCCATATTTTTGTATTTTTTTTTAATAATA
>Ga0123342_1001799_pt1 | contig 36204 bp, 18 predicted proteins | sample Turbeawhitnodule_FD_89960 | JGI IMG/M metagenome (GOLD analysis project Ga0123342, IMG submission 89960) | Root nodule microbial communities of legume samples collected from Mexico - Turtle bean Mexico white nodule | ecosystem: Host-associated > Plants > Roots > Nodule | place: Mexico: Nepantla... | reverse complement strand
TAATAATATAAATAAATAAACTATTATATATTATTTTATAATTTATTATATCTATCAAGTCAAAATATATATTATCTTAATTATATATTTATAATTATTAAAAATTTATATAATACATTAAAAAGTCAAAATTATTCTTAATTTTATCTGTATCAAATATATAATAATATTAATAATAAAAATAAATAATAATAATAATAATTAATAATACTAAAATTAAATATAATTATTTATATAATAATAATATTATTATTAATTAATTAAAATAAATAATTATATAAAATAATTATCATTATTTTTATTATTTATATATTTTTAAAAATAAAGATAAATTTATAAACTTACATTTTATACTTTTAAAAAAAATAAAAAAATTCACACAACCATCACATCATTTTCAAAATTTAATAAACTTTCCTCACAAATCTACTTTTACATACCCTAATCCAAACAACCTTACTTTCCTCTCAAATCCCTCCAAATCTACTCCCTCAAATCTCCTCCCCAATCCAAACACAGCCATAAAGTCAAACACTAAATTAATTACATTATTTAAATAATGAATAAAATTATAAACGTGAAACACACATTAAACAACTACCCACTAACCTCTATTAAAAAATTACCTCTAACAAATAATTTTCGCTTTTTATTTCAACTAAAACATATAAAATATTAATTCCATTCAAACTAACAAATAAAATAAAAAAAATATTAGTTATTTCATTCGACGTCAATATATGTAGTATATAAAACACAAAATTCTAATATGGTAAAAGTTTGGGATACTTTGTGTAGTATTGACTATAGAGAATAAGATCAAGATGATTTTTCAAAATATGAATGAACATTACCATTAAGAATTTAATTATGGTGTATTGTGTAAGACTTGTCCTTTTTACTACTTACTTTAAAAGTGTAAGGAGTGTGGTGATATATAAATCTTTTGATAATGTGTAATCTATGCAATGTGAGACTGATGTCTTTTGTTATACTCATAATTCATAACAATTTTTCAAATATTGCAAAATACAAGAGAAAGAAAGACAAAAATCATGGATCTCATATAAGATGTAATGCATCATAGTTGATATAAGAAGTTATATGAATCTAGCTTAAATTGAGAAACTTAACACATCGATATATCAAGTTATATGAATAAAAAAAATCTTAATATGTGTTAGCGGTTAATCAAATACAATATACTTTCACATGTTGTTATTGTTGTGTTGCATTTATTAAGTTATGTGTGTGCCCAATATTAATGAGTGTTCTAGAGATATTACCAAGATTTCATGCAAGTGGTTCCACTTGATACTCTTATAAGTGATTTCATCAAGTGCATGTTACAAATCATACACCACCTGTACAAGATATGAAAATCATTAAAAACTTTATTCAACATTAAAATTCCTTATATCACATAAAATTTAACTACAAAGTTTATCCTCTCAATGATACAAAATTGTACACACCAGTACACACCATAGAAATGAACAAAATTGATTCTAAATCAATTTGTGTTATTAGAACTGATAAGTGACATGGTTTTACCCGTATGAATCTTATTCATGGGATCTCAATTACAAAGGTTGAGTTTTTATCACTTGTTTATTTGCAAGTGGCTTGAGTCTCATTCCCTTTGATGTTTCTAAAATCAAATTTCTCCATAAGGGTTTCATGATCATTAACAATTTTTAGAAATATTAAGGACAAAGATACATTGATCACAACAATGTTGTCATATTCAAATGACACTTTAACCCGAACATTTACCAACAGTGTCACGTAGATTAAATTAATTTTAATAGATGTCACATGTAGCACATCGCTTACAACCAAAGTCTTTTCAGATGTGAGCTTTAAAAGAACTTTTTCTTTTTCTAGGATCGAAGTTGTCCTAGAATCATTGAAATAAACTTGTTTTTCTCCATCCCCCACACTAGTGTAGGAGAAATATGCATTTATGTTTGCATATATGTGTTGGTAGCCCTAGAGTCTACCACTCATTTGCTCACATTGGTTACCATGTTCACTAGCGAAACAATTGCAACAATTATATCTTCCCCTTCGACTATATTCACCTTAGGAGGATTTTCGTTCTTTATTATATGCCTACACTGAGGTGCATGATGATCTAGCCTTCTATAGACAAACACAAGTTCCCTTCTTCTTGAAGGTGGGTTTAAATCCATTGGGATTGAAAAAATTAAATTTATTTTTCTTTTCGTGATCATGTTATTTTTCGTACCTTTTTTGAGTTGGTTTGTCTTCTACCATATTTTCCTTAGCAGATAATGCCTTGGCCTTTGCAACAACACATTCATTTCTATTGGTATTTTTAATTATAAGATGAGTGATAAGATCTGTCAACGAAATTTGTTTGTGTTTTAGTTGTTGTTTGTAGTCAGTCTAAGAATGCGAAAGTTTTTCGATCAACAATTTTGTAAGGAATTCATCAGATAAGGTTATGTTTTCTGCTTTAATATCTTCAAGTAGCTTATGGTATTCATTGATTTGTATCTTAATGTCCTTATCTTTTATCATCTCCTAGCGATAGTATTTTTCGATAGAAACCTTTGTTAACAACATCTTCAATAATTTATTTGAGAATAAGATAATTGTAAATATCTTTGGCTTCCTTGTAGGGATAATACACATCAAACAAATCGCTAAATAATGAGTTAAGAAAAATATGACAACATACCTTATTCGCATAAATCTAGTCTTTAATGTGTTTTGTAGATGTACTACATTCAGGTTTGAAAGTCGTAAGAGTAAAAATAACTACATACATATCTAGCACAATAGACAAACGTTCATGTCAATGATTGAAGTTTTAAACTTCAATCTTCGAAATGTCTTGGAACGGTTTCATAAAGATGGTTTGTGTCACAATAACACCATTTGGCTTCTCTGGCGCAAAGTTGGTGTCGATACCCATGCCATCAACCATAAGTCTCTAAGATTGTAGTAGCGATTGATAGAAAACACACACAAAAATATGGTTTCCCGAGGCGTGGATGAACACTTCCCTTAAGGATTTATCTGCAATGTATTGTGAAGTCCCATAAGGTACAACAAGAACTTCTTGGGTGGTGCCGATGATCACAAAACTAGCAAGCAAATTGTTTAGAGAAAATAACCCAAGATAAGATGAGGTTGGAGAAAAGAGGAAATTGAGTCTGTATGTTTTGGAACATCTATTTATACAGAGTGAAGACTTGACCTACACATTCACAAGATCCCACGATCTCGGTTAGACTATGAAAAATAAGGTGAATATTGTAGAAAACACATTGCAGAGAAAGTAACACTAATGTGAATGAAACTTGAAGGTCAAGGATCCTGTAAACCCTAGTCTCCAATATTCACAAGCCAAAATCTAAGGAATTTTAAAAACTTCAAAATATATATTAACCAAAGACAAAAGAAAATAAATGAATAAATCAAGTGGTAAAAAGAACTTAGACTTCCTAATCACACGCGCAAGAGAGGAATCAACGGGATTTGAATTGAACTGTGCACCCAAATGAGGCCTACAACTTCATGTGCACGAGACTCACCTCCTTTGCTACCCACACTAAAAGTGTAAGAAATATTTTGATATATAAACCCTTTAAAAATGTGTAATCTAAACAACCTGGAGTCTATATACCTTTTATAATACTCACAATTTACAACACTTTGATGCTCTCTTCCTTAAAATTTTTGAGTTAGTGTAGTGTGAAAGAAAAAGGGGAATGTAAATTAGCAAGGGTTTTCACTTCCTGCACTCTCATAATTACTATTTGCACTCCCATAATTTTAAAAATAGCCATTATACCTTTCATACCATATTTTAATGGTGATTTATAGATTACCTATTTTAGTAAATATTTCAAAATAAGTTTTTCAGAACAAGATTTCTTGATTTACATTTTCGTAACAAACTTTCCAAAACAAGGTTTATAGAAAAAGCTTTCCGAAACATAAAGATGTTTTTTGTAACAAACTTTATAGAATAAGCTTTTAAAAACAAACTTTCCCGAATTCTACATAAACATTAATCTTTCCTTTCCAAATTGAACAATATAAAAACATTACAGATTGAAGAATCTGAAAATTTTCTGTATTAAACAATCCAGAAGAGAAAAAAATTATGATATTTTATAATCTCCACGAAACTTAACAAATATAATGTTTTGCTCTCTCTCTTCTCACCACATTTCCTAAAAGCCTCCGACATCACCCCATTAATGTCGTCATCATCATGATATTCAACAACAAAGGTACAAGGACAATGTGAGTGCAACCCAGAAAAAAAAAAGACACAATGGTAGCAATGGTTGTAGCAGCAACAACGACATGTTGAAGTGAGGAAAGGTATTAGTCTTTTTGTAGTTAACATGGAGTTGCAGTTAGTAACCATGGAACTACAGGAAGCAAAAGCCCTTAGCATGTTGTGTTCTTCTTTAGGGAATATCCATTTGGCAGCAAAAGCCCAGTCCAAGGTATTCTCAACAATGGCAGCAATTATGGATTCATTTTTCTCATGAATCCTTCTTCTCCAGCCCACACAATCATGTACCTTAACCTGAAAACAACGCATTCGAACTAGTGACTCTTTCTTCCTACACCTTCATTGTCATCCCCATACTAAATGTAAAAATATTGTTTTATCATTTTTTTTCCACTCTCATACATAATCTAGAAGATGTTTTTAAATCCGGAAGTGTTCTTGAGATTTATAAAATTTGAAACTCTTTTTTGGATTTGAAATAAACCTATGAATTATGTAGTCTGAAAAATAATCACACATATAAAAAAAAGACTTCCAGATTACATAATCCGAAAATCTTTTCTAAATATGAGATTGACTTCCGGATTATGTAATCCAGAAGTTAATCACACAAGACTTCTGAATTACATAATCAGGAAGCTAATTATGGATCTAGAAAAAGTCTTTCAAATTATGTAATCCAAAATATTAAAAGAAGGGTATTTTTGGAATAAAAAAACTTATGGGATTAGCTTGTGTGGAGGTGCAGGAAGAAGCAGCCCAGACTAGTTAACGTACCACAAAAAACCACAACTTCGTTGGTTTGGTTCCACCATATAATAAAATATAAACTGATCAAATTTAATTAGATTCGTTCCATCAATTTTTTCTCTACATAAATATTAGATACTTCAAATTGCACTAATCTGATTAAAATTGTATTGATTCAATTGAAGTCACTGGGTTAGCCTAAACAAATTATTATATTTTCAAGTTTCTATGCTTTACTTACAATATAAATTTTAAAATTAATATTACTGTAAACTGATTTGTATTCTTTGAAAATTTCTAACAAAAACTAAATAAGTTTCAAGTTTTAAATATTATTTTCAATTAATAATAACATTTATACAGCTATGATTTTATAAATTTGATTTTACTTAATGTCTTAAAGAATTTAGATACTAAACATAACCAAATAAATTTAGGAATACTAGATAAAAATTAAAAACAAACGAAAAAAGAAAACAAAAAGGCGGAAAAGTTTAAAATACTAGAATATAAATTGTATATAACTGTAAATATTTTTATATTGAGTTCAAAACTATTAATTCAAGAACCAAACTCATTATAGTTAGAATTTGATTCAAAATAAAATAATTCAATTAATCAAAATAATCTAAAACAATTTAATTGATTCAGTTTGAATTTGATTTAGATTTATAGAATCAATGTAATCCGAAAAAAAACTATAATTAATTGCTGGACTCTAAGACTATACGTAGAACTTCAAAGTGGATCGACTACAAAATAAAAAAATATTTCAAAATGAATCTTTATCTTGGCTTGACAGTAACGTACAATCTTCCAAAAATGAAAACAATTTAGTCCAAAATCCCAGAAAATATCAGAGTCCAAGACTCGGATTGAAGGATTTTCTTTGATTTTGATACGAATTGTTCTTACATGATACCATTCATGAAAAAAAATATATATTAAGGGTTTCCATTTTTTTCATCGGTATGTAGGAGTTTCTGTTTTTTTAATAAAATTTTAATACGTTAAATACAGATTTTATTCGTACGTAAACTTTTGATTTTTATCGATGACACCAAAATTACGTATATTCGTATGTAAATTTTTTATTTTTATATAAAAAAATTTATATATAATAATCCGTATATAAATATCTATATATAACTTTTACTTTACATACAAGTATAAATTCGAGTGTAATAATCGATATATTAATTTGTATGTAATAACCTGTACGTAAATCTATAAATTTCTTTGTAATATAAGATTTTATTGCTGGTAAATTTTTAATATGACTATTACTTTTAGTCACTGCATGGGGGCAGGTTTTTGCAATAATTGAAGTTGATATCTTAGAGTGATCATGTTGTGAATTTGATCACTCAAGTAATGGCTTAGATATAGAGTCAACTCAATAGACAGATGACAACTAGAATCACATCCATGTTTGAAAATGGTGCTTTTGACTTTTTTAATTTTGGAATACCAACTTTCTGACTCAAGAAACACAAACAGCTTGTTGAATTTCGATGTTCTCCATGCCAATATTATGTTTTAAAAGCGATCAAAAATTTATGGTCGAACAAGACATGGAACCAGATGAAGTTGACAATGGACAATCGCCAATCCCCATGTGGGAAATCTGATGCATTAGTTGACTTACGAAGAACCCTCTCGGGATCTGTGACTGATCCAAAAAAATTAACATGCCAGGGTTAGCCAACTATTTGTAGCCATTATAATAACCTTCATTAACATTCACATGCAAACCCTACAACCTTATATTAAAATAGTAAACAAGTGTGCATACATAATCTTTGTCCAACACAAAAACACACATTGTGCCGATGTTGGGGGCATGAAATAGTTGAATTGAGCTGTGTTTCTTGACCTTTCTATATCTGTGTTTGCTTGGGAAAAAGAAAGTATATATTATAGTAACAACAACACACGCACCCACACACAGTTGAGTAAGTCACAATCTGAAGTTCATGTGAGGGCAAAAAAATTGATATAACTGGGATCCCAAGAGATCATTTACTCTTTTTCCTGTAACTGCGCCATACTTGGGGATCGGAATGTGGATTACTAAGCTATTTCGTTTCGCCATTTCATAGGCGGAACAGTAGCTTTTCTTTTTTCTATATTCTTATCTTCTGCATGCCATTTCTTTATTTGTTCCCATTGTTTATACCAACTTACAACAGAATGAAATGTGAGCAACTTTTTGCAGTATAATTACTGGTCAATGTCATTGCTATCTGTCACTTATAATATGCAGATTAACCATATCCAAATTCAACTATTTATTACTTAACTTTATCTTCTCTGACTTCACCATTTTTACAGTTATATGTTAAACTGAACTTTCTAATGGAAAAGTTTAATATTGAAAAAGCCAACTTAAATTTCATTAAGTAAAGCTCTAGTCAAAATGAAACCAACAATATCACCTAAAATCCCCCAAACCATAATTAATTCTAAGTGTTTTCTTAAGGAAAGATGTATTGCAGATCACAAGTTTCAGTAAAAAAAAAACTTATTAAATAGAAATTAATTTTAAAAATAAATAATAATGAACTATTATATCAATTAACTTACATACTATTTTAAAACTAAACAAATTATTAACGTCTAAAATAATTTTTAAACTAATATCTAATTAGCTATCTAGTTTTAATTACGAATTATTTTAAATTATAAAATTAATATTTAAAAACATAAATTAGCTATCAATTCATAATTTATTTACTAATAATAAAAATTATTTAAATATCAATATTTTTAAAAAATAATAATAAGATTCAATTTAATTAATATATAAAATTAATTTTATTTAATAATTTTTTTTATGAAATTTGATTAACTTCCCAATCTATTTAAAAAGGGGTTATATGAAAATAGACCTAACAATCTTACAAAATTTCACATATCCTACATATGCATCGAAATTAATAAATTTATTTTTTATAGTTCGAAAATACATGGTTTATGTAACAATATATATATAAAAGCACCTAAGAGAAATTTATAGTAAAAGAGGCATACATATACATGAGGTAGTAGAAAGAATTTAGGTAAGAAGTTAATATAGTGTTGCATACAAATGTGATACAGAAGTCATTTAAAAATACTAAACTACCAATTATTTGCGGTCATTCAATTCTATAAAGCATGTCCAACCTTAACAATTAAACAACGTCACATTTCCATTTTTTTTTTTATTCTCAAAACAAGACCCTCACGTGCATTTTTTCTCTCCAAATTAATGTCTTTTCTTTCATATTCTACTATACTATCATCTACCACTTTCTTCTCCAGTAGACTTTTTAGGTATACCATCCAGCTAACACACAAAATATATATATATATATATATATATATATATATATATATATATATATATAATGAAATTTTTCCATTTTCCCTTTTACATTCAACGACCTGAAACCTTGTAGTATATATATTATTCCTTTGTAGAAATCAAAATCTAATAACAAGGCACATAATCAAAGATTGATCCTTCAATCACAACAACCATTATAAGAAATATATATTTACATTACTAAAAAATTATTAAATAAAAACTAACTTTATTAAAAAAATAATTAATTATTATATATATAAATTATATATTATTTTATAAAATTAAAAAAAATTATTAATATTTAAACTAGTTCTATTATTAATAAAAAATTATAAATTAATTTTTAAATTAATATCTAATTAGTTACTAAGATTTTAACTACTAATTTTAGAATTTAAAATAGTTAGTAGTTAAAATTTTGGTAGTTTATAGATACCAATTTAAAAACTAATTTAAATACCAATAATTTTTTAGTTTATAAAATAATATATAATTTAATTAGTATAATAAAAAAATTAAAAAAAAATTATTTATTGATTTTCTTTGTAGTGTTAATGAGAAGATACACCGTCGAGGAGAAATTCAATTACAATACACTTAAATATATGCATTTCATTAAAGTTGCTTTCTTTTGAGAAGTTTCAATCGTAAGATCTGTGATGATGATTTGTGAATCGAGAAATATTTTATCTTCTTATAAATTTTTTTCTGATGTCTTTTTGTTATTATATAAAATAGTAAATTAAAATTAACCGTATTTTTTTAAAACATAAAAAAAAACATTTAATAGTTTCTTTGTTTGGTAAATAAAAAATATTATAAGAACTTGCGGAGTTAGTTTATGAAGGCCAGCCCATGACGATGAACCTTATCTTATATACTAACCGATTGTTGGGATATTAGATGCAGGTTGCTTCACATGATAACAGTAGAAGGATTAACTATTGCATCACCACTACGATATTTATCCAAAAAGACCAACAAAATATGTACATAGTAATTTTTTTGTATTCATTCACTTCTTTACCTTGTTGAGGTACATTTAAATAAATATATTTGGTGATGTGAGACAACTGTGTTTGTTTTTTAATTATTCCCAACATGATTGATGATGGCAATATTTGGCAGTTGTTACCACGTAACATCATCATTTTCTGTGTTTGTTTTTTTATTTTTGGGAGAGAGGCTTATGGAGAATCTTGTTGAAGTAGATACTTTTCCAAGTTAGTCACACGGTTTATTGTCCAATTGTGGGGTAAAACGGCAAACGGAGTCTACAACAAGGTGCTGTTCCCTACTTGAGACCCTGCTACTTGCTATATCTTTAAGCACAAAATTTGCTGATGTTGCCTGCATTGTGATTACCAACTTCAACTTCATATCATATTATGTTATTCACCCCATCTCTGTATTGCCATTCTTTATTCAGACTTCATATCCTTGTCTTAATGCTCCAATGTCATAGAAAACTTCGTGTGCAGTGAGTGTATCCTTCATCCTGAGATCACCACCGATACGTGGGCCATAACTCTCTGAAATTCAAATAAGAAAGAAGATTTTTGTTTTATTTGGGACTACAGTTGCTGATTAGTTGATTGTCCCCTAAAGTAACTACAAAGAGGAAACTAATTAATTCACCACTTCTCCATCTTGCTTTCTAGGAACACTAATCACTACATCAAGGAAGTGAAGTCTTGAAGACTAATCACTGTTTATATGGCAAGTATCTTTATTTCAGCAGATTGTGGTGTTTAATTGGATAGAAAACCTATGTCTTGATTTTCCTAATTAAAAAAAAACAGCACGTAGTTAAAAATAACAGTCTTGTAGATGGGTTTTTTTCCCTAACTCCCATGTTAAGGTTTAATTTAGGAAACACTCCTAAGAAACGGGGACAGGCGATTTGTTTTGCATTAAGTTTCATTTGTTTATGTTTTTGCAGACCGTTACAATCCCCAAGTGTTACGCAGTACAACTACTCTGATTGAGAATTCGGGTTTTACAGAAATGATTAAAGAGTCGAAACAGAGAGGGATTGGTATTTTTGGATAAAGATGACCATGAGAAGTTTATGGAAACTTGAATATTAAACCAAGAAGAAAGACAATCTCTATGATGAGTTTACATCATCGCATAATTGGAGAGGGATTTTCCCTCATTAAAGAAATGTAGCAAGAGAGAAAACTTAACTGAGTGCAAGTTAACAAAAATATTACCCCTCTAGTTCATGATTACTTGGTTGGAATAATAACACATAATAGCTATTATGTTTCTGAATCAAATGGGTAATATTTTTGTTAACTTGCGCCTGAGAATTATGCCGAAGGAAAAACAACACCTATACAACAAAAGGAAGCACTAAAGCTATTGAAATATGTTAAAAATAGTTAGCCGCACGATTTCTTCAAGAACTCACTGGCGCAGCAACTGAAAATAATAAGTTCATTTGTTACAAAGCAATGCATAACGTGTTAACGTTGTCGGTTCCAAGATCAGCCATGTGCTGTTCCTTGTACCAGGGAGACCCTCCATCAGAATTATTCGTCTCAATTGGGCTATTTTGGTGCAAAGCAGAACCTAAGCCATCAGAAGCATTAGATGTCTTGAGTGAATTCCCCTCGGACACACTATTCCCAGTTGTACTGGCAGAGCTAGTGTTTGAACTCTTTTGCTCTGTGTGAATGAGTTTTCCAAATAACAAGATGTGAGGTGCTTTTGTAGCATTGGATTCCTTGAAATTCTGGTTAGGATTTCCCACAGTCAACAGGCAAGATATGTCAACATTGGTCTTAGTAGTAGTATTAGAAGTGTTGTTCTTATAGGTTCCACAAGGAGGCCTAATAGGTTTTGTTGCATGGTCAAGCCTAGAGAACCCTCCTAGAAGCATCTCTGCTGGGAGCTTGTTGAAGGGAAAATCAGATGGAGATAGTCCAAATTGAGCATGCCTGGCTCCCTGTATGCCTGCAGAACTACTATTCTCAATGTTACAAAGAGAATTGGTGTAGTTGAGAAGGTTGCTAGAGAATGATGGCATTGGGAGTTGGTTGATGACTTGAAAATATGGGTCATGAACGAAGCGTTGTTTCTTTCTAGGAGGTGAGTATGCAGAGAGATTGAAGGTGGGCATGTTAGAGACTAGTTCAACCAGCCAAGGGTTTACACACTTGACATTGTGAAGTAAATCTGGTTCATCCCACACCACCTGAAACATGACATCACAAATTCTAGATTATTTTCATGTTGAAGCATACTTTAAGCCAAAAGAGTACCAACCAACAAAAAAAAATGAAGACAAATATCCTGCCATAGTAATGTTAAAAGGTAAAAGTAAGGTAACTCGGACTTCCAAAAGTAAAGTTCAATCAACAAAGGCACTCTATCGAGAGCAGTGCCTAATTGAAGCAACCATGGTACTTACTAGAAAGAATTGTCAGCACTGAACAGACACGCTTAAAATGATTTGCTACTTTACTGTAGTTCAACAGTTATTACTATTGACCGTTATTCTTTAATTGAAATGGACCTAGAACATTAAGAAAATCCATTTATAGAAAACAATTATATTGTAAATTAAAATGCTGCTGAATACAGCTCATACAATTTGCTATAGTCAGAGTATAATCCAACAACTATTTAATAGGAAAGGAACACAACACATAAATAAGAAAGATAAAGAAAAACATTGCATCAGGAAATAATCATCTTGTCTGACAAAGTGTAAACTGTGCTACATCTTTTTTAAGCATTGAACAGTTTTAGAATGAGGGTGAAAAGGAGTTAACTGGAAATCCAATGAATAGTTTAACCATTGACGAAGCAGTGTCACTGTGGTCAAATCAGTACCACACTGAGAGAATAAAGTATAGGCTCTGAGCAAAGACAAGTTGAGGAAGGGGATCTGAACAAGTTAACATGTTAACGCAATAGTAAAAGGAAATCCATAATGGGGTGTACAGTACCTGCAGAAGACGCCAAGGAGAATCAGGCCAACGAATGGGATCTGCAACCTGAACAGAAGAAATGGTTCCCATGAACCAGCTAATCCTAGAAGAATCCTCAGTTTCAAAGGGCATTTTGAATCTCATCCCAGAACACCACTGAATTTGCATTGCAGCCTTCACAACAGAAGCCTTAACACAAAACTCAGGGGAACTTGCTCTTGGATAGTACACAACCTCGAAGGGACTACCATTAACAGCACAAGATATAGCCTCAACAACAGATTCAGCAGCCACTCTTCCCACCATCTCGTCACCGCCACCTTTTGCACCACCCACCAAGCTGCTCTCACTCCCACACAAGAATCCAGAACCCCCACCAAAGAGAGGGTTCCATCCGGAAGAGAACTCAGACCCTCCACCAATCCCTTTCTTAGCCCTCCTTATCCCAACACAAAGATCCCCGTTTTCTGCCCTCAGAAACACAATGGAGTCCCCAGCAACAAGCCTCTTCTGGTTCACAAAATTGCTCCATCCAGTGGTCAAAAGATGCCTCCTAGGCGTCCCTCTATAGATATGCCTAAACTTCCAGCACTGTCCATGCATATCCTTGGCGATGATTGTCTGAACTGGAGGCTCAGCTGAATAGTCCAACCTCGGGAAGATGGTTTCAGCACAGTAACGAGGCACAGAAAACCCTCCACCATTGTTGGCATCAGATTGTGTGAGTGTCTTGGCAAAAGAGGTAGGAGGTTTCTCTTGACCCTCCACTCCAGTGTTCCCCAAGAAACAATCATCCTCCAAATCCAATTCATGTTCCCTCAAAGGGATCAGCCTCATTTTGACATACACCTCGTCTGTGTCAGGGTCTGCCATGTATTTCATTCCAGAGAGTCTGCAAGGGACGAGTGGCGGAACCCGGGTTTGGCCAAAATCTACTTTCCCATGAGCGTGTTCCGCGTGGCCCTGGGGAAAGTAGAAGACTTTTGTGTTGAGAGGTGGCATTTGAACCATGGCACCAGCACAGGCATGCCACAGTTGAGAATCTAAGCACCTTTCTGAACTCCTCTCCATGTTTTCCATAACCTTAAACATCTCAATGCAAAATATTAAATATCCTTGCTTTTCACGAGAAAAGGCAACCCAGAGAAAAGGTTTGAAGGAAATGAGGTTTTTTTTTTGTGGCCGAGAAGAATAATAGCAGATGAAGGTATGGAAATAAAGGACAAAGGACAGAGATGCAGAGAGGAGAAAAGGGTTGTTTGAAGTATGTGGTATGATCAGTGAGATAGAGAGAAGAGAAGGTGGTTAGATTGTGACGGTTGATGATGGAAGAAGAAGAAGAAGATTGTTGTAAATAAAGAGAAAAGTGGACGTGTTGGTGATTGGTGGATGAAGAAAAAGTAGAGAGAGAATATGTGATGTGGAAGAAGAGAAGAGAAGAGAAGAAAAAGGATGAGTGGGAGTGAGAGGGAGTGGGATGTTGGAAGTACATAAAGACACACACTGCTCTCTCTCTCTCACTGTCACACGCGTATGTGGTTCTCTCAGTTGCCGACCATAACACAAACATGAATTGAAAATCGACATTACAGTTTACAACTCACGTACTCATAAATGATAAAACCATATAATAATTTCCTTTTTTATGTCACTATCAAATTATATATAAATATATTACTTATTTTCCTTTAGTAAAGAAATAAATAAAATATTGAACTCAGTAAAATAAGGAAATAAGTCAAAAATAAAGAAAATAACTAAAATAAGGAAATAAGTGAAAAATAATAGTTTTGATTGAAATATATATATATATATATAAGTGAAACTTTTAACTTTTTATTATATATTTATTAATTATATACTTTTTTATTTAAAAATATTTGAAAAACGTGATAATGATTAATTATGAAATCTCCATAACCAACTATAGTTCTGATGTTTTCTTTTCTTTTCTTTCTTAATACATTTTTTCTCTTTTTCTTCTTTTCCTTTTTTATTCTTGTTTTTTAATCGGCTATTTATCACTTATTGAAACATTAAATATATTTTTATTCTCAAAATATTATAAGGCTTTGTTTATAAAGTATTTTAAAATTTGTAATTTTCTACGTAAACTTTAAATTCGATTTGTATCTGTTATCTGGACATTTTTTCTAAACATTAAAATAAATAGATTTGTGCCTGTTGTATATATTTTTTATTCTTACTATATTAAATTTTTGAGTTTACTTAATTATATTAATAAAAAAATGTTACATATTACTATTCTAAAATAACTACACTTTTAACCATATAAAATTGTTCTAAAATAACTGATGTTTTCACCTTGCAATGAAGTTTTAATTATTTCTTTTTAATATATATTAAATTAATTATTTGATCTTTCTTATTTGAAGTAGTATTTATAAAAAGGGTTTCAGTAAAGTAATTTTAAAAAATAGTGAATTTATATATATATAGGCACACACAATTAAACTACTGGGGATAAAGTATAAATAGAGTTGTTTTAAATGTTCACCAAATAATTAGGTCAACGGTTAGACAATACTAAGTAGTTATGTTTTCTCCTTTGTAATATCTAAATGGCGCAGACAAATATTACGGTATCATCCCATAAGATCTTTGCGAAAAATAGTCTTCATTTTTGCTTTTGAGTCGTAAGCTATCATAGGTCGTTTGGGAAATAATATATGGATGTGAGAAATAAAATAAATAATAATAATTTTTTTAAATAGAAAAAAAGTAATTAAAAAACTTTACAAATAGTTTTTTAAAAATTTGATCCAACTAGCTACAGAATATAAATGAATTTGTCCTACAAGAAATCGTTCTAATCTACAACTACTTCATAAGCGAATCACCTATAACACTAAAGGACAATAGTAAAACACACACAATTCACAACTCTTTATAATCATATTTTAAATTAAAAAATAAAATAAAATAAATAAAAATATTAATATTTTAGCATATTAGGTGTATGTATTTATTACTTATTGTGTCAATATATCACTTTCCCTGAAAGAAAATTTCTTTCACACCACAAATAGTAAAATACATCACAACTTCTTTTTTATTTAATTAAAATATTTTCATTTTAAAATAACTTTAATTTGACACAATTTATCTATTTTTATAGTAAAAAATATTTATCTTAAATTATAATATATATATATATACCTTAAATTACCCCCTTTACGTAAATTTTCCTTATTTTCGTGACATGAAAGTTAAGTTCTAGAGTTTTAATTGACTTTCAAACAATAAAACGAACTAGATGAAATTTTAAGTCAAATTACAGGACCAAATTAGGAAATTTATATAATTTACTGGTTAAGATATATTTTTACTCAAAATTATGATAATTTTACACATTATAGATTTTTTGAAATTTGATTGTTTATTTAATAAAAATATGGAAAAATTAAAAAAAAAAGTCTATTTAGGGAGCACATATTTTTGTGCTCCTTTATTTATGGAAGAATACTTTTTCATTTAATTAAAGAATTAAGATCTTAAGCAATGAATTGAAATTTTTATTTTAAATTAAAGTTTTCAATTTATATAATTTTATGACACTAAAAAAATCATTAAATAACAATTAAATTTAAAGATAAAAATAATTAATCATTATATTGATTAAATTATATATTTTTTTAGAAATTAAAAAATTATTGGTATCTAAAATAATTTTTATTATTAATAAAAAATGATAAAATGATTTCTAAATTGATATCTAAATTAGTTACCAGGTTTTAACTACTAATATTTTAAATTATAAATTAGTCTCTAAAGGACTAATTTAGAATATATAGTAGTAAGTAGTCAAAATTTTGATAGTTAATGATTAGATACTGATTTAAAAACTATTTTATAAATTTTTATTAATAATAGAAATTACTTTAGATACCAATAATTTGTTTAGTTTATAAAATGATCTCTAATTTAATTAAATAATAATTAATTATTTTGATTTTTAAAATTAGTTTTTAAAAATAAGATGACATCAATATTTAAAAATAATTTAATTGAACGTATTTATTTTAATTTTGATTAAAAATAAATTTGGTCATCAATATTTAGTTAAGGTTTAAGAGTTAAATTTGGAAAATTAAGATCAATAACATGACATATAAATTAAATTTATTTTGATTAAATTATAGAAGTTTTGAATTTTAATTAGTTGCATTAATAAAATGCACAAAGCTTTTTTTTGTGTAATTATTGATTTTAATTGAGATTTTATGCAAATTCATTTTTTAACCATTGAACTAAAATATGATTAAATATATTTTTTGTCATATACTTTCACGCAAAATTAATTTTTGTTCATAATCCTAACTTTAAATCTACTCCTGCTTACTTATAATAAGAAAACTATTAAAATTGATCATTATCAAATTTAAAACATAATCCTAACTTTAAATCTACTCCTGCTTACTTATAATAAGAAAACTATTAAAATTGATCATTATCAAATTTTTTTAAATGTGATTTCTAACATAGATTAAAATATTAAAATATTTCGTGTTGACGTGTTATAATATTACAATACAATTAATATATTTATTCTATTAGAATATCATCCATTTTGAATTTCATTATTAAGTGTAATTAATTTTCTCTTAATTCTTAAATTAGATATTTAATTATCTAATTAAATCTTTTTCGTTTAAGTTATTTTATTTAATTTAATTCGCAAACCCCGTTCCTAAGCTTTAATTAAGTGTTTTTATGATCCTTGGTTGCTTGCCGCATACTTTAGCAACTAGCTAGGTTTAACTTTTAACCTGTGTAAGCCGCGAATTAAAATTATTTAGAGCTGGATTATTTTTACTACGATCTTCTTTAATTTTTATATTAATATTTTGAAAATACAATGTTTTCCTTTTAGCCAGTCTTAACATAATTCACTACACATTATTTAGAAACATTGGAAGTACATATTTTTAGTGAAACCGTGATAAAAGACATTACTAACATTTAATATGATATTTACAATATTTTTATTTGTAATTCCTAATCCGCAGTAATTAGCAATATAAAATGCTGCAATAAATAAAGCACATGCAAATAAAGTCGTGACCTAAAGTTGCGAATATTGATACTACCACTTCTATTTAATGCCAATACTTATCAAATCATCAAACTTTAAATGTAACACATGCAACAGATCGTATAATAAGAAAGGGAAGCTTTTAATGTGAAATCATGAATATTAATGAGGTCAAAAGGGAATCCAGCTCTGCTCACAGAACACAATCAAAAAAATAAAAATAAAAATTATATATATATTTCAACGAATATAAGAGAAAAGAAACATCCAAGAATTTGTGTGCTAACCTTTAAAATTAGCATGGCAAGTGATTGTACTGGGTGTTGATTAAAAAATAAATAAAAATAAGGTTTATGAAAAGTATGTTAAGTAAAATGAAACTCAATATATCTGAAATTAAGATAATGTACGTTATTAACTCAATTTCTTTTAAAAAATACTTCATATATTATTACTTAATGAAATGACCGAACCAAAAAATTAATGGGTTAAAAGGATTTTGAATTATTGAATCCTGAAAATATCTCCCTTTTGTCATGGCCCTTTTGTTTTATGTTTATTTTCATTTTATCTTACATATTTTCATGACAATGCTTGAACATAAAATTATGTATATGAACTACTCAAATTTTGACAAATTTTCTTCGGAATAGTAAAATAGTAAACAAAAATGGGCGAAGCATGTCTTTAAGAATTCACATGGCTTACAACTTTGTACCGTGAAGGAGAAATAAGGTAGAAAGACTAATGAAAAAAAAGTTTAATATTGATAAAAAAAAAACAGAAGATATGTAAATTAATAGTTTAAGTTTTGTTTTAGTTGATATTATTTGAAATGAGTTTTATGTGAGTGGTGAAAATAAGGAAAAGAAATAGAGTTGCATTAAGGGAGGGTCTAACTCTTCGGCCCTACCCTAAGGCTAAGGCCTAAACAATAATAAAAGTGGGGTTTGGTTCCTCAGACCCATAATATGAGGAGCGGCAAACAAATAAATTAACTACTGTCACTGCCACCGCTTAATGTCAAATTTTCCCCTTATCGAATAAAGAAACAGATAATATCAATTATTTCATAAAAAAAATCATCTAAGTATTATTCCCTTTAGAGTTGGTTTTATACTTGAAAATATTTTCAGAAAAAATTAAGTCTTTAAAGGAGAAAGATCATTTAAGATATTATTTATTTAAAATTTAAAATTTTGTCATAATTTTATTATTAAAGGATATGTGGAAAAATTAAGAGAAAAATATGTATATAAATTATTCTTGATTTTTAATTTGAAATATTGTCCTATGACAATTTTATTATAAAAGGTGTTTCGAGGAGTTAAGGGAGAAAAATGTATATAAACTATCCTTGATGATTTCTAATTTGAGATATTGTTTTCTTTGGAGTATAAAGTTTTATGACAGTTTTGTTATGAAAGGTGTTTTGTTGGAAATCCCACATCGACTAGAGATTAGAGCCTTTCATAGTATATAAATGGGTGCAAACCTCACCTCGTTGAGCCGGTTTTATGAGGTTGAGTTAGGCTTAAAACCCACTTCTTAACATGGTATCAGAGCCATTTTCGAGCCTATCCTAGAGAGCATTTGTTGAGTTTATCAGGCCACCCGCCATTGGGCCGTTATCGGACCACCCATAACATATATCTCCACGCACGAGTTGGTAGCCTCGGCGAGAGGGGGTGTGTTGGAAATCCCACATCGACTAGAGATTAGAGCCTTTCATAGTATATAAATGGATGCAAACCCCAGCCTTTCATAGTATATAAATGGGTGCAAACCTCACCTCATTGAGTCGGTTTTATGAGGTTGAGTTAGGCTTAAAACCCACTTCTTAACATGTTTGGAGGAGTTAAGGGAGAAAAATATATATAAACTATCCTTGATGATTTCTAATTTGAGATATTGTTTTCTTTGGAGTATAAAGTTTTATGACAGTTTTGTTATGAAAGGTGTCTTGAGGAGTTAAGGGAAAATATATATATAAATTATCTTCGATAATTTTCAATTTGAAATATTATTTGTTTTGGACTGTAAAATTTTAAGACAATTTTGTTATAAATAGTGTATGGAGTAGTTAAAGAAGAAATATGTATATAAATTATCTTTGATAAATGTGAGACTACATACTGGATTATTAATTTTTTTTACTAATTTTTAAAAATAATTTTCTCGTTTTCTTCTTCAATTAAATAAATAAAATTAAAGTTATCCTCTCATTCCTAACCCCACCTCTATGCATAACCAATAATTTACATTTATTAATAGCTAGTAAATGAATAAAATAAGAAACTATAAGTATTGCAAACAGTTGAAGAATAAAAATCCGATATAGATAAGGAAAAGGTTTGATGGTTGGATATTATATGTTCAGAAGTCACAGCCGTAATAAAATGAAATTGATGTAAAAATGAGAGGAAGTACAGACAGAAAACGTAAATGTAAATGAGTGTAAAATTAATTGAAGAATTAAAATTGAATTCTGAAAAAAATAGTATTAATATAGTGGATTATGATTTTTGAAAAGAACTTTAAATGAAGCAGTGCAGGCATTTAAATGAGTGTAGTAGTAATTTTAATGTTTGTATTGTTAAGGTACAAATAATGTTTGTAAGACAGGAACTACAGTTGCATGCAAAAGCCAAAATATACGGTGAGTTACTGAGGTGGGTCTGCTTTTGAACACAAAACAAAGTAGAAAAGACACTTCATACTATCTAATGCTACAATTTCTTCCACACCCAAGGCCATGCTTCTGTCACTCCTCTCTTCTTTCCTAAGAAATATCAAAATAGTTAAAAAAAAAAAAGGTTGAATAAAAATCAAAACATAAATAACCTTTATCACTCTTCATCTTGTATAACTTTTTTAAATTCAAAATAAATTCATTTTGTAATTTTTTCATTAAATAACAATCGTACTTCTTTAGTTTTGAAAAAAATACCCATCTCTTTTGTGTTTGTTCAACAGATTTTTAAACAAAATTGTGTTCTTCCTATAATGAACAGTAATATAATATCTCTTATTCCTTAGATTCAGGATGCTGGATTCATTAAAGATTACAGTCAATTGTGGTTGCTAATTTTAAATTTAAGATTATTTCTAAGATTTTGGTAGATCGGCTTGCTCTTGTGGGCTCTTGTGGCTGTCAGAATAATTTATCCTAATTAGTATGGGTTTGTCCAGGGTAGACATATTCAGGATTGTATTAATACTTCTAGAAAGGTTCGGGGAGGTAATGCGGCTTACAAAGTTGATATTCATAACGTCTTTGACACTTTGAGTTGGAAGCTTTTACTATTAGTTTTGTCACGCTTTTGGTTTTCACCCTTATTTGTCTGTTGGATTAGTACTATTCTTCGTTCAGCTATGCTTTCAATCAAAATAAATGGGAATTTGGTGGGATTTTTTCCTTGTAGTAGAGGTGTCAGACAAGGTGATCCTTTGTCTCCTCTATTTTTTTGTCTTGTAGAGGAAGTTCTTAGTAGATATCTCTTTAAACTTGTGAATGATAAGAAGATTCTACATATGGCTAGCCTGTCAGGTTTTCTCACTCCCTCTCATATTCTATATGTGAATGACATTTTTTTTCTTCTGTTGGCAGGATAATAAGTCTATTAAGAATTTGAGTATTTTTCTTAAAACATATGGTGATTTTTCGGATCAAGATGTTAATAATTCTAAGAGTAGTTTTTTCACCGTGAATAATTCTACAAGATTTGTCACCAAAATTCAACATATTCTTTCTTGTAGTCATGATTGTTTGCCTTTCACTTATTTAGGAGTGTTTATCTTTGTTGGTGCTCCAAAGGATCGGTTTCTTCAACCTTTGGCTGATAAAGTCAAACTGAAGCTAGCTTCTTGGAAAGGTAAATCTCTTAGCATGATGAGTCAGATTGAGTTGGTTAATACGGTGATTACGGGACTTCTAGCTTATAGTTTTAATTTGTATAAATGGTTTGTTTCTCTTCTTAAGCAAGTTAAGCAATGATGTAGAAATTTTATTTAAACTGGAGATATTCTGAAAAAAAGGCATAATTGCTGGTAATTAGGCTACGGTTTGTTATCCTTTTGAGAAGGACGGTTTGAAGATTATTAACCTTCACCATGAAAATAATGCTTATCTTCTTAAGCTTGCTTGGAACTTTGCTTATACCAATAGACCTTGGTTTTTGCTCTTGAAAACCAGGGTTCTTAAATCAAAATACGTGCTTAGAATGGTTTATAGATCTTCATCTCTTTGGCCAGGAATTAAGTAGTTTTATTCTACTATACTTGATTATACTTCTTGGACTATTGGTACAAGTTCTTTTATTAATTTAAGGAATGATAAATGGTGTTCTACTACTTCTTTAGCACATATTGAAGGGATATCTGATGGTTCTAACATTCTGGATACAGTTTCTCAGTTTTGGACAGGTTGTGATTAGAATATTTCATTGTCTTTACAATAGATGTTTCATCTTTCTAGTCATATCATGGTCAGGACAAAACATGATATTCCTAATTAGATTTTAGATGAGTCTGGTCGTTTCACTGTTAAATCGGGTAGGACTTTCTTCTTGAAACCAGGAATTTCCTGTGGTTGGGGTAAATTAATTTGGTCTTCATTTATTCCGCCTTCCAAATCTCTTATACTTTGGAAAGTTTTTCATGGACGACTTCCTACGAATCAACATATTCAGAATAAAGGTTTGCATATTTGTTCTATGTGTACGCTTTGTGAAAAACACGAGGAATCTATTCCGCATTTATTTTTTGAATGCTTTAATGCTTTGGGTATTTGGAGTTGGGTTCGGGAGATTTTTCCTACTTCTCATTTCTCTAATAAGGATGATCTTCTTTCTTTTATTAAGAGTGATGGTAGTCCTTTGGTTAAATTGATTAAGCTTGTAGTGATAACTTTTTCTATTTGGATGATATGACATATGAAGAATTTTGCCCGTTTTCATAATAAGATTGAGGTTTCTCGAGCTATTTTGGTTATTACACTACAAGAAAATCATGAAATAGAAACCAATTTTAGAGACAAAAAAACAATTAGTTGCTATAGTGACTAAATTAAAAACCATTTTAGACTAACTTTTTTTTGTTTCTAAATTAATTTCTATTATTGGCAAATGATTGTTGTTACTTAAGGTGTCAGCCTAGCTGAGATGTCAAGTTGCTTAATGATGCCTAACAAGAAAGCATTTTTATATCAAAAAAACTACATATTTACTAAAATTTAATGAAACATTAAAGTTTAAAAATATAACAAATATGAATTTTTTATAAATAAAAATGAAATAATTTAGTTTTCTAAAAATTAATCTCATCCCTCCTTATAATTTCTTAAATGAAATTTATATTTTTATATAATTTTTTAAATATGTCCTTGTGTTATTAATAAAATAATATTTTTACTCTTTTTATTTATATTTATAGTTGTATTTTTCATAATATAATTATACTTATCTTAAAATTATATTTAAATATAAAAAAAGTATTAATTGATTTAATCACATGTTTTATATTTATTTCCTTATTTTTCTATTAAAGTAATACTTTTTCAAAAGTACAATTTTTTTATATTTTAATGAGACAATTTATAATTGAATGACAATATTTTAGATATTGTTAACATATAAACCTGGATGATTTAATTTTATTAAAAAATATATATTTAATTTTGAATTTGTATTTGTATTTTGATTTTATTTTATATATTATTTTTAACAACATGCATCTCACTCTTTCTAGAATGGTTTTATTGAACCTCTTAGCTAGGCCATTATATTGAGGAGTCTTTATTACCTTCTTATTCCTTGCAATGTCATTCTCCTTGTAGAAGATGTTGAGCAACTCTAAATAGAATTCAAGACCGTTATCAATTTTGAACCACTTGACTATGGTCCTTCATTAGATGCTTCCATCTCTTGACATTCTTAAAGGCTTCATCCTTCAACTTTTAAAGATAGATCCATATCTTGCCTGAGTAGTTGTTTACTACAGACAAGAAGTATTTAGCACCAGAGTGTGCTGGAGTTGTAGAAGATCCTCAAAAGTCAACATGGACCAAATCAATGGTTTCCTTTGTCCTTTATTGTACTGTGTTAAAATGAATTGTATAAGCTTTTCCTTAGACACAATGTTCACAAAATCTCAACAATTCAATTTTGTCACTACCAAACAAGCATTGCTTTTTCAACTCCAATAAGCATTTTTTGCTTACATGACCTAACCTTTTATGTCTTATCTCACTCTTGGATAAAATGATATGCTGAATAGTAAATGTCGAGTTAGACGATGCAATATCTTCCAAGGCATACAAGTCATTCTTCTTCACACCCTTCATAAGTACCATGGACCCCCTCAACACCTTCAACACTCCTCTTTCACCTTTAAACACATACCCCTTCTTTTTCAGCTCACCAAGGGATATTAGATTGCGCTTCAAGTTATGTACAAACCTAACTTCCTCAAGCATTATCTCAATTCCATCATGTAGACAAACCTGATGATTCTAACTCTAGTTATCTTACAAGAATTATTGTCACCAAGAAGAATAAAACCTCCTTCAAGTTATGTAAACTTTTGAAATCATAGATGAAGAATGAATATCCAAAGTCCATTATCCACTCACAATCATCAACATTTGTTGACACCATAAGGACCATTGATGATTCATAAGCGTCTTCCACCATAGTTGCTTCACCAGACACAGACAGACCATTAGACAATTTGTCAGATCTAGACAATTTGTCAATATTGATATTCTACCTCTCTAGACAAAATTTTTTGTGTATCATTCCTTCATGCAATGGTAACCTCTTATAGAAGATGTATTTCCACCATTCTTCGTCCTCAACTTTGACCTCCTTATACCTCCTCTGTTATCATTTGTAGACAATCTACCCCTTGTTACAAGGACATCTCTAGCATTAGATGCTTGAACATCAAACTTCTCGTTAAGCTCTTTAGAGCTCCAAGCAGCCTGAACTTCCTCATGAGATAAAGTTTCTCTTCCATATAACAAGGTTTTCTTGAAGTGATTGTGCGTCTTAGGCAATAAACACAAACAACAACGCCTAATCTTCATTATCATTATGCACATTAATGTTCTCTAGATTAAGGATTAGTTTGTTGATATCATTGTGTTGTTCACTAATTCATTTTCATTACTTATCTTATATAAGTACAACTTTTTGTGTCAGATACAACGATTCACCAAGGACTTAGTCATGTATAAGTTCTCAAGCTTCATCCATAATTTTGTTGTGCTCTTTTGCTTTGAGACTTGCCTCAACACCTTATCACCGAGGCTAAAAATGATTACATTGTAAGCCTTCTCCAAATACAAAAAAAAAATTATTAAATAGAAACTAATTTTAGAGACCAAAATAATTAGTTACTATTTGACTAAATCAGAGACCATTTTATAAGCTAAAAAAAGTATTGGTATCTAAAGTAGTTTCTATTATTAATAAAAATTTATTGAATAGTTTCTAAATCAGTATCTAACCATTAGATACCAAGATTTTAGCTACTTGCTACTTTACATTCTAAATTAGTATCTATTGGTCTTTTAGAGACAAATTTATAATATAAAATATTAGTAACTAAAATTTTGGTAACTAATTTAGATACCAATTTAGAAACCATTTTATAATTTTTTATTAATAATAGAATTCACTTTAAATACCAGTAATTTTTTAGTCTCTAAAATAGTATCTAATTTAATCAATGTAGTGACTAATTATTTTTTGTCTCTAAAATTGGTTATTATTTAATGTTTTTTTTTTGTAACCTTGGTAGTTAATTAGATATCAATTTTAAACTATTTATTAATAATAGAAATTAATTTAGATACCAATGATTTATTTTAGTCTTTAAAATAGTATATAATTTAATTAATATAGTGACTAATTATTTTTGGTCTTTCAAATTAGTTTCCATTTAATGATTTTCTTATAGTATGTTTTCTTATCCTTCTTTGTCACGGATGCATCAAGTGTGGATTCACGTTCCAAAGCTTCGAGGAGGTCTTGTTAAACTAGAAGATCATGCATCTTCAACCTCCACAATCCAAAATCATTCAAACTAATGGATTTGCAATGTCGTACTTTGCAGATGTCATGATGATTGAACTCCACACCTCATCGCATTAGTTTGCTAGGAATTAGCTCAATAGATTTACCATACAAGCCAACGATTAATGTAATTTGACTGAAGTATATTAATGAACTTACTTCAATCTATGTTTATGGAGAAATTCACTATATCACAAATATTACAACTCAACAATTTCTCTTTCAACAAACTATCACTCGACACGATTCAAATGTTGAACTCAAAATTACCCTAAAACACAAGTTATAAGCTCACAAACTAACATATATGCTTGTTCCCACTCTGACCCTTATGCCTATGTGGCATACATTTTGCAATGGGTGTGTTAAAATTATTAACTATTGTTAGTTAAATAAAAAATAAGTTTTGAAAGGTTTTGTAAAATTCAAATAAACTAAATGAGGTAAATGCATAGAACTACTTTAATACAAGATAGCTACAATAATCATTTTTTAATATATCAACTATCTTAATACAAATCATTGAGCAAGTTGTTGTACTTACACGAAGTTCTCTATTTATGGATAGAAGTTTTTTTCTCTCCATTTGGTAAATTAAGTCACTTTTGGAAACATGTCATAATATCTGTCTTAGAAATTAATGAAATAAATAATGAGACCACACGTTAATTTAATGGCATTTGATTGGCCATAAAATCTATTTTATGATTTTTATGTTCACGTGTATATTAAATTGTAACCACTGCAGCGAAAAACAACCTGAAATTGACGGCTGAACCTAAAATAAAAATATCAATAAAACTTGTGGTAATGAAATAGATACCATACCAACTCCATGAACAACAAACTTTAGTTGTCTATCATTAATACCAATCAAACTTGTGGTGATGAAATGAATATACACCCACTTCATAACAATTCACTTTCTTCATAAAAGATATTTAATATTTATATCATCTTTTCATTCTCCTCTTAAAAATTATACTTTCTTTTTTTAGAGATCACTATACACTATATTTTAGTCTATTTTATAGTAAATAAAGGAAAACAAACATTTTAAGATTTTTTTTTCAACTTTTAATGAATCTTAACATTTATATATGTCATCAGTTTTTAGACTTTGGATAAGGAAATATGTTTTGAACACTCGTAATACTTTTTATGCTGCACTCATATTTTTCAGTGTTTCTGAATATACTCTAGCCAGGAATTCAAAAATTTGTTTATGTGAGTCTTAAAATGAAAACAAAATTATCTTAAAAGTTGTTAATCAAAGTAATACTTACTAATTGCTCTAATAAAAGAGTCTAAATAGTTTATTTACTCCAATCTTAATTTTAATGATGATTCCATTATTGCTATTCTAAAAGTAAAAATATATTAATATTTACATAATTATATATATTTACTAAAAAATTACATAAATATATGTTTTTCAAAAGATAAATTTATAAATTTCAAAATATAAAATATAAAATATATGTTGCCACTACTATTACCACTAAAACTACATTCACCAACATTTACTTTTATATTACACAATCTCTTAATAATGTATAAAAATTTTGGATCTAATCGGGTTCAACTTGTAACACGTGAGTGGTCCACCAACACACTTAAAAAATAAAAAATCATCAAATTAGATTTATTTTTATATTAAAATTTTTTATAATTTTTTATTATATATTATATGAAAAATTAGAATTAATAAATATATTGGTGGGAGCCGAATGAACCACGTTAATCGATATCGATAACCGACCAAATGAATTGGTTATATCAAATAGAAAATAAAAAAATAAAGAGATACACAATAAATAAAATAATACTGTTTTATTAAAAATAGGTATTATATAAGACCTGTAAACAAAATAGCTCACTATTAACATTATAAATAATCATTATTAAACAAGAATAAGTTACAATAATAATAAAATTTTAAGAACTTAAAATTCATGAAAAAAGAGTCACTATGATATTTTTAACTTATTATGTATTATATACAATCTTGAATTCTTTATTATAAGTCATGTAATAACTTACTTAAAATAAATTAATACTATCGAATTATATGTTAAATAAAAGAAAAGTTAAATAAATAAATTTATAAAATAATAATAAAAGAAAATTATTAAATAAAAAATAATTTAAAAAAAAATTAATCACTATATTAGACTAATTAGACAATATTTAAAAAACTAAAATTTATTAATATTTAAAATAATTTTTATTATTAATTAAATCTATAAATTAATATTTAATTAGCTGACAAGTTTATAAATATCATTAAAAATTTTAGTTTTTAAAATAATATTTAATATAATTAATATAATAATATTTTTTTAAAATTAATTTTTATTTAATAATTTTTTTAAGTATAGATCGAATCAAACAACTCTTTGGACAACAGTACAAACTTACAAGTAACAAAATTTTGATTTTAAACTTTTTATTGATATTTTGGTATTTTTATTCTAAATTTTGATATATTAATTTTTTTTATATATTTTAAAGTATCAAAATTGATATATTTTTACCACATAATATAATTACAATATCAAAAAGTGAATAAAAATTTAAAATTTTAAAATTTTACACACTTTTCTCTCTTCTTTTTTATAGTTGGCAACTATACAAATTTTTTTTAAAGAAAAGTGAGTTGATAAAAAAAATAGTACATGTATTTTTATTTTTATTATGAAAATAAGATTGAAAATGTTATCAGTCACATTAAATAATGTCACTTTTATAGGTGAGGTGCACAATTTTTTAAGTCTTTTCATTGTCTTCATTAAAAGATTGGTAAGGGCCACACTATGCTATATTTGTCCTCCAAGAACATGATATTGTTTTTAGGTTTTTGTGTAAATTTTTATATCCTTCAAACAGTTCTTGGTGGGCAATCTGTTCTGTAGTCTTGTTTAGCTCTTACATTTATTAAATCTTAGCCATAACTCTTAACCACGTTTCTTTTCTTCAACACCATAATTCAACATAATCCTGTTCACACTTTCACATAATTATTTAACAAATCAATTTTGTAGTGTTAACAATGATATATCCACTAAAATAAATCATAAATAAAAATTAAATTTAACTAAAATACTACAAGAAAATTATTAAATAAAAATTAATTATAAAAATCAAAATAATTAATTACTGTTTGACTAAATTAGAAACCATTTTATAAACTAAAAAAATTATTGGTATCTAAACTAGTTTTTATTATTAATAAAAATTTATAATTTAGTTTTTAAATTATTTCTATTCATTCCCTATCAAGATTATAGTTACTTACTATTCTATATTCTAAATTAATTTGTATTAGTCATTTAGAGATTAATTTAGAATCTAAAATACTAGTAGCGAAAACTTAGGTAACTAATTTAGATACCAATTTAAAAATCATTTTATAAATTTTTATTAATAATAGAAACCACTTTAGATAGGAAAAATAATTTTAATCTCTAAATTAATATCTAATTTAGTTAATATAATAACTAATTATTTTTTTTTCTAAATTTGATTTCTATTTAATGATTTTTTTAGTAAAATATTGGTAACTAATTAGATATTAATTTAAAAATTATTTATCAATAAAAAAAATTAATTTAGATATTAATAATATTTTTAATTTTTAAAATAATATTTAAATTAGTCAATATATTAATTAATTATTTTTTATTTTTAAAATTGATTTTTATTTAATAATTTTCTAATATGTTTGGAACTTAAAATATATCAATCAAAGTATTTAAGATATTATCTCTTTTAGAATTTGAAGATTTTATTTTTAAAAATAATTTTAAAAAAATGTGTATATAAATTATTTTTAATCCCAACTTTTATAAAATGTGAAACTAAATTAGACATAAAAAAGTTATACGTGTTCGTGAAGACATTCCTAAAGTATTGAGTAACTAATAGATTGGATATATAACATCACTAATTAATTGGAATGATAATTTTATGTGATTATGATACATTTATTAAAAAAAGGAAGTTGATTAAATTTGAAAAATGATTATGTGTTGGTTTTTCAAAACTATCACATCAAAAAATTTATTCCCTTTTAACTAATTTGAATGAAACACACTTGTGGATTATTTAATTATGTATTTTAAATTAATTGGAAAAATTGACTTCCGTAATAGTTGTGACTAAAATACACAGTAACTTTTTTTACTGTTTCTTTATCACGTCATTAAATAATAAATTTTAAAAAGTTTAGTTACTTTTTTTTTTCACTAAATAGTCGTCGTGCATTAAATTTACGGAAATTGTATACCTGCATTTTTTTACAATAAAAAAGAGAGAAAAACGTGTAGATTAATTAAAATGAATAATATTTTAAATATTAAACAAATTCTTATTTTTTTATCAGAAAAAAATTGTTATGAAATATTATGTAAGTAATAAGCCCCTAAAGTTAGGTTCCAAACTTAATTTATGAGTTATATACCAGTCAGCTTCTACATGTGTAATCACATGCAAACAGCAAGTTTACATGACTAAATTAAAAGAAGTCCAGTTAATCACTATAGTAGTTTACATTTAATTTTAAAGCAGTTTCATATAATTTTATTTTAAGTTGTATTTTTTAATTACTTATTATATTTTCGGATAATTTTATTTAATTTTGTTAATTTTAAGTATGATTTTTCATTTTATTTTCCAAAGAAATAATTCTTAAAACAGTATCGTTATTTTAAAATATTGTATGTATTTAACAAAAGAATAAAAAGTTAATGTGATTTAGTCTATTAAGTGGTATATCTATAAATATTAAAATTAAAACAATGATAACACTGAGGAAGTGTAAGAGTCGGACACTCCTTTCAAATAGTGTGTTCATGTGGACACACGTATCGGACACCGATATTTGTACAACACTCGTAGTACATGTATCGATGAAATGTCCGATTCAAAAAATATTTGTTGGATTTCTGACAATTTTAGCATGAATCTAACACAATTTTAAAAAAGAGAAATACATTAATTTTCTAAAAACTCGAATTTATTGTATAAACTTTTATTATGATTATAAAAATAAGAACAAATCCTTTTGAACCAGCTATAAAAAAACATTTTTCTACTGAAAAAACTGGAACATACTTAGGACACATAAATTTTTATTGTCAATTTATATAATTCATTATTATATAATATATAAATCCGTGTTCCATGTCCTACATTTTATACATTTTAGAAATTATACGTATTTCTGTATTCGTGTCCGTTTTCCGTTTCAATGTTCCATGCTATAATTTTTGTTAGTTAATAAATTAATTTACTTTAATAATCGTTTTGGTCATTTTTAATTTGACGATTTTTTATAATATTTATATTTATCTTTATTTAAAATTTTCAAATACGACATTTTCAATTTTAATATATATATATATATATATATATATATATATATATATATATATTGTGATATAGAAATAAAAAAAGCATAAAAAAATCTGACCTATATTTTTAACACTTACTATCCATGCATGCACTTCAGTCATTACTGTGGATGAACAGTGAAAACACCAAATTTAAGGAAACACAATTAATAATTTTTCAGGGTGGAGTAATGAGTTCCAGCAGAGAATGTAGCCTCTCATCATTCTCAGTATGCAGTGAAGTGGTAGAATCTCGCATCAAAAGGTTCGAAAGCTGATGGAGACAGCACTTATTTTATATATATAATATCTTATATAAGAATTTGAAGCATGATTTGCGTTCAAACATCCCTCTTAAAGTACATATATCGCACTTTAAACACCACATCTAACATAACAGTCGTCTTAACAAGAAACTTTAACTTTCTTCTGGAAGAACTTTGAGCTATTACATCATCTCTAATAGGGTTTTAATTGTTGATTACAGAGTTAAGTGTTGAATTAGTTGAATAAATAGAAATGTTGTTTAAAAAATGAATTTGCAGGTTAGTTAATGGCTGGTAAAGTTAAAAGCAAAAACCAGAGAACTACTAGTTGAGTAAGCGAAGATGAAGATGAAGAGAATAAGGAAGCAAGCAGGAAGAAAGTAGTAGAGTGGTACGTCCATATGTCTGACATGTGTTGAAAGATTGTTGTGTTGTGAGAGGTTGGTTGTTGTTCGAACCAGTTCACGAAAGGCATCATTGGAGAAACAACCGACATTTGTCTGTGGTGCCATGAATTCGTTGTCGGGGTCTAGTAAAAAACCGGAAATGTTTCACTTCCTTTCTTCCTCATTGGCGCTGTCACATGCAGTACCACTATGTTAGGAACATATATGGCTATCTATTTTGTATCTGTATTTGAATTTTTGGAGTAAATTAAGTGTGTGTTTGGAAGAGTGGCAGCTAATCTAGGAGTAGAGAGTAGAGAGTAGAGAGTAGAGAGGATTCTTTCTTTTCTCTTGCCAAGCATCCCTTCACCCGTCTTGTCAGAGTAAGACACTTCACTACAAGGACTCACCTATGTTGTGTTCTAGTGGACACAAAAGAATCTCAGTACTTCACATTACATCAAACGCTTCACCAAAAACTCTGAAAATTACAGACATAAAATATTCATTTCATTCTTTCACTAGCTAGGTGCATGTTTGGTTTACTCAGTTTTGAATCTAGATCATAGGTAACTTGACGCTAAATCAAATGTATACTTGTATTGTAAGTTTAAATTTGTTGTGAAAATCTTTTGGCATAGTAAATTCATATAACTAAAGAAAAGGAGAATCAAAGGAAAATATTACTAATGAGTAACTTTGCGGTGAAAGTTTATTTTATATTTGTTGAAAGGTTCCTGTGAATAGTTCTCTTTAAATCTGAAGAATTAGTTTCAATAAAATTTTATTGAAAACCATGAAAAATTGTAAGTTTCAAGTCTTATTTAACGAGATGTCCACTTTTTATTTGATTATAACTCCGCTTTTTTGTTTGTATTTTCAATAAATATTAGTTAATACTTCCCCATTACTTTTTATTTATCAGTTTTGGTGGAACTGTCTCTAGAATAACGAAAATATAGATATTTTTAATTTTTTTTTTTATATTTAGTTGTTTGGATTTTTTAGTTGTTGAAAGTGCAATGATTTGGTAGACAGAGAAAAAAAAATCTACAAATCTACATTCGAAGAGGTAAATGAGAATTTGGAGGAATAAAAAAATAACAATTTTTTGTTATAATATATTTTGCTACAACCAACAATTCTAATGGCTCATGTTTGATAGACAACAGATCAACTATTGTTGGAGATTCCATATCGACTAGAGATTATGACATTTTATTGTACATAAGTGGGTGCAAACCTCAACTTTATGAGCTAGTTTTATGGGGTTGAGTTAGGTTTAAAGTCCACTTCGTAATATGGTATCAGAGTCATTTTGATCCTATCTTAGCGAGTGTCATTTCATTGTACATAAGTGGGTGCAAACCTCAACCTTATAAGCCGGTTTTATGGGGTTGAGTTAGGCTTAAAATTCACTTCTTAATAACTATGACAAACAAAGAGAATCCTTTGAGAGAATTTGACAAAAACATCATTTTTAAAGTGAAAATTGGAGGTGGTGATTTTTCTCATCTAAAAGAAAATGGACCATTGTTATTGAAATCTTAACATGTTTGAAATATATCTCTGATGTTTTATATGTGTCTATAACATGCATTGAGCAAAAGTTGGTTAGTGCTGCACAACTTGTGCAAAATGACTTCAAAGTCATGTGAAGATAAATGATAATTGATCAAAGAGACAAAAGACAAAGAAATGTTCAGAGTGAAAATCAGATCTAAAAGTTATACTATAAATCTAATGAGGAGGAGTAAATAGTTTTTTTCATGCACAAAAACAATGTTGATCTATGACATAAAAGACTTGGACATTTTCATCTTACAAGACTCTTATACATGTAGAGAAATGCCTTAGTTAAAGATGTCCTCATAATTAAAGAAAAGTTATCATAATGCATGACTTGCTAATTTGGTAAGCTAGTCAAAAAATCATTTTCTCAAACCACTTAGAAAGCAACTCAAAGGCTACAACTAATACATATGGAAAATCTCACAAAGTATTGTCTTTAAATGGTAATAAATATTATATTAATTTTTTTGATGTTTATAACATATATTGTTGAGTTTACCTTTTTAAGTTCAAGATTGAAGTTTCCGGTATTTCTAGAAATATAAAGCATTTGTGGATAATTAAAGGCTACAAATAATAAGTTTTGACAATTGAAAAGAATATACAAATGAAGTTTTTGATGAATTTTTTGAAAAAGATAACTTGAGCACCAATTTATAGTGTCATACTCTGCAAAAAAATGGTGTAAGTGAGAGAAAATAAAGAAGCATAATGGAGATGACAAAATGATTTGTCAAATAAGTTGTGGATAGAGAATGCAAGTATTGTTGTGTTTTTTTTTAATATGCTATCAACTAGAGTTTTGAACAAAAAAAAAACTCTATATAAAGGTTGGTTTGACTACACATTATATTTAAAAAATTTGAGAATCTTTGGTCACTAGTACAAAAAAAACCCTAAAAACAACTATGAATAATAACATTTGGTCAAACCCGTTGTTGGAAAAAATGCTGTAGCATTTCCGTTATTAACTCAACATTTCACTGAAAAATAACAATGGTTTCTTTATGAACCATTATTAATATTGGTCCTGCGTGAAAACTGCAACGGTTCTTTTATAAACCGTTGTTACAAATGACACTTAACTGTCATTACAAAACAAAAAATAAACACATCCCGCGCACACTCATTCACTCATCTTCTCCCATTCGTGCCTCTCATTCACTCAAAGCTCTGTGCCCTCCTCCACTCTTTCTTCTTCTCCCATTCTCGCCTCACACTCTCCAATACACTCAAAGAGTCGACCCCTCCTTCATTCACTCTTCTTCTCTCATTCTCGTCATCTCCTCCAATACACTAAAAGTTGTGCGTCGTCTCCTAGCTCAAGCCTTGCCGCTTCGCGGCACCTTGTCTAGCCGTCCACACCTCACCACCGTTGTCCAGCCTCTAGCTCTTCTAGCCACCGCGCAACACTGCTCGGTAGAAAACCCCCGCGCCGCCAACCATTGAAGCTCCCCAACACGCCAAGCGTCTTCTTCTCTCCTCCGCGCGCACAAGGAAACAATTGCCTCCGCCTCCGTGCACCAACCCTTCACCTCTACACGCCAGAAACATCTTCTGCACACTGCCAACACCTCCACCACACGCTGCCACCGCGGACTTGGCTCTAGAAGGTTAGTATTTTTAGGGTTTAGGGTTTTAAATTTTTAATAAATATTTGAATGTATGTGTTGATTAGTTTATAGTTTAGGGTTTGTGGGAACTTCATTTAGTGGATATTTGATGGAGGAGTAAAGACATTGAGGAGAATAGTGATAGATTTGGAGTTGCAAAAAGTTAGCATGAAAAACTTCAAACAGTCATAACTTTTGAAAGAGAAGTTGGATGGATACGCGTAAAAATTGAAAGTTGCTCGAAACGAGGTAACGAATCATGTGGCCAATGTCCAAAGGGGATTGGAGACGACCAAAATTCCAAAAATCCACCGTTTACTATTATTTTTTATTTTTAAGTATTATATAGGTCTTTTTCAGGTATTATGCTTTTTTTTTATAAAAGCTTTCAGGTTAGACCTACATAAATTATGTTAATTAACCATATTATCCTTGATGTTATAAAATTATTTAATAATATTGATAATAATAATTAATTTTAATAAAATAATAATAAAAATATAATTATTTATAATAAAGGATAATTTATATAATAGTATTAACTATAAAAAATAAATATAAAAATAATAATATTATATGTTCTATCCGGCTGACTTGGTCGGGAACTGGTGGTGGATGCTTTCTTATCCTGTCTTTGTTGTCACTATGACTTCTAAACTTCTGAAGTTCTCTAATGGAAGACGCTTCACTTGTAAATTACACTCTGACGATCAAGTCAGTGAGAGCACTTAAATACAATTTTATAATTTTCAATATTTAAATATTTTTTATTTTTATTAAAATTTGTTTTTAATAACTTTTTATAATTAGATAATTTATATTTTTAAAATGAAATATTTGATCAAGAATATTTTTAAATAGATTTTATATATAAATAAGTAATTTTTTTAACTAATTATGATATATATTTAAATTAATTATTTATATTTATTATATAAAATTAATTTTTAAATAATTTTTTTATAAATTTTAATATTATCACTACAAGAAATTGCTTATTTAGCTGCAAAAAAAAAGTGAAGGTCTTAGGTCGACACTAAATAGTGTCAAATAAGCCTTCGCTATTTACAAAATTCAAATAAAATGTGAGAAAGCGTGAGTTATACCCACGCAAACTTAAAAAAAAAAAAAGTTGCATGGGTGAAAGACACTTCATAGTATTCAGCTTCATAGTATTCAGCTTCAGCGTTCGTTTCGGAAGTTTCGGAAGCAGCGTGCCAGAGAATAGCTCATTCGGGAAGCAGCGTGCCAGGGAGAATCGTTCATAAGCAACGTCCCAACGTAGTCTTCGCGGTTTTGCCCTAGGTTTTCATTTCGATTCCTTTCTTTCAGTGTTATGTGTAATTTTATTTTTGATTTTTACTCTCAATATTGCCCTAACATTGTGTTTTAATTTTCAGTGATTCTCTCAGTTTTGCCCTAACATTGTGTTTTGATTTTCAATGATTCTCTGTGATTTTGTATTTTGTATTCTCAATGATATTGGATTCACTGGTTTTTATTAATGTGTATTTT
>Ga0123342_1001798_pt1 | contig 36206 bp, 22 predicted proteins | sample Turbeawhitnodule_FD_89960 | JGI IMG/M metagenome (GOLD analysis project Ga0123342, IMG submission 89960) | Root nodule microbial communities of legume samples collected from Mexico - Turtle bean Mexico white nodule | ecosystem: Host-associated > Plants > Roots > Nodule | place: Mexico: Nepantla... | reverse complement strand
TTATAGACCCATTAATAGTGATTATATTCCTATAATTAAGTCTAATTATAGACTCATTAATAGTGATTATATTCCTGTAATTAAGTCTAATTAAGTCTAATAATGATTTTGTCCGGTAATATACTTCCATACCAGACCATCCTAACCCAACCAGTAACAAACCAAAAACAGCTGCATGAACCAGCATCCCATCCCAAACTGCCACACTTTCATCTCCACACTAACCCGGACCATCCCAGTCATACTTGACTCACAAGGTCCAAACATATTACGGCTGCTAATCCCAACTAAGCTACTACTTCTACAAACACCAGCAGAGGGGCAAAGGTCATGCTACTGGGGATAGAGAAGTGCACTCTTCCCTTTACAACATAACCAACCATAGCAGCATAAATCACATTAGATCAACCTTGGAGATTCCTTGCCACTGCTGCCTAGCAGCTTCCAAGACCACTTCACTACCTTGTAACACAATTTCCAACTTGCTTGCCCTCACACTAGAGTTCCATTTGAATTGACCTTTTGCACCATCAGATTCAAACTGCCGTAAGAGGCAGAACACCACAAATGATGAAAAACTTTGATAAGCAAGTGCAGCAACACAGATCACATCTTCGTGCATAGATCAACTCCACCTTCTATTCAACAAACCAAAAAAGTACTAAAGCTGCAGACATATTGGTAAAGCAACAAAAACCACAAAAAACCATGTGCCTAGTGACCCCACCAGCTAGCAGACCTATACTTATTAGGCCACCTTGCTTCACCTAGAGATTTAAGCTCTCAGCATACATGCCTCCAGAAACATCAACGGTCACACTCCCAAACCTGCATTAGAACAAGTCCAAACCACCGTCTGCACTACCCATGTACCTTCACCCTCACCCCAAGCACAAGCCTTTTCCATCCAGTTTTACCACAACCAACTACTATGCCCATTGGCAGTTGAGTTACTATGCGTCAAGAGCCATGCCAACTTTGCAGAGAAATTAGCCAAACAAGTATCTAGATAAGAAGAGAAAAGTACCTTCCCGTGGAGGATTGACACTCACCAGCTCGACCAGATAGCAGCTGAGACAGAACCTCAGCATACTGCTATCACACACCCCACCTCAAAATTAACCCGCACCTCCAAGCCTCTATTGCTTCCTATATTGAGCATTTATTGCTTCCAAGCTACTGCACCCTTAGTTATACAGCAGACAGACTTGTATTTCTGGATCACCAACCCCCTCCCTTACAAACCTGCTCCCTCATAATGATGAACCAATCAGAATCTGAGCAAGCAAGACAACATCATCCAGAAACTCTTCTTATCACTTCTCCATCTGGACTTATTGCAACCACCTTCCTACTTACAAATTTTAAAGCAGATATTTGGGTTGAGAACCCAGTCAACGAAGGAGTGATTAAAGGATTGCATCTTATGTTTCATCCACATCCAAGTTTTAAGTTGCACCTTCTGGAAAATCTCCTCCGCGTCTACTACCCCTTGCTGAAAGACGATCAGGTTCCTTTGATCCCAGATGCATCTGACAACAGCTATCCATACTCCTTTCCAAATCAAATTTTGGTTGTTACTAACTTGGAACATGTGGAAACTAAGGAAATGTGACTTCAGGTCATTTTGCTGGACAAAGGAGATATCTAACCACCGAAAACACATAGACCACACCCTTTGAGCGTGACAACACTCCATGAAGAGATGTTGAGAAGACTCCTCCTCATGCAATTACAAATTAGCGTTGGAATATTTTTCATCGTAGTATTATTAGTTTTAGAATTTTACTCAAAATCTTTATTTTACTTTTGACATCCCAAAGTTGATAGCAAGAATGAACATTTTTAGTAAAATAAAATTGAAAATGGCTACTAGTTTTATGTATTACTATTTTTTTTTCTTAAAAGTATTTAGAAGGGAAATTATCTCATCATTAGAGAGAAATATTGCCTACTAATTTGTTACTATTAATTTTCTTAGAAAAGTTTGTTCTCGTTTCTGTGAGCTTTTCCATATACTTATCACTGAATTCATCTGTGATGATGGAAATTTTTTTATCTGTGGAAGTTGGAATTGGACAAAAAACAGGTGGCTTTATATTCTTTCGTGGTTGCAAAAAGAAACAAAAATAATCTATTCATGAATACTATTTTAAATTTTTACAGTTTCTTTTTACTGGATAAGACTTTTACATTCTACCTATCATTGGCAACTTAAAAAATATATAAAATAAGAAAATATTTTAAAACAATCATAAAAGTAGTGGATATTAATTTATAAAGATAGTTTTTTATTTAATTAATATGTCAATTTTATCTTTTTATTCTTTATAAAATAAATTCAACCTTTTTAACTTTTTGTAATATCAAATTTTACTATTTTCATTTTTATGACAAATGAAATGCCATCACTGTTATATAATATTTTGATTTGTTTTTTGTCTTCCACATTATTATTTAACAGTGTAACACTCAATATAGAATTAAAATAACATAATTTTATTTTATAGGAATAAAAAAACAAAAAAAAATGAGGGACTAAAATAAAGGATAAAATAGTATATTAGAAGGGCCAAACCTATTTAAAGCTATTTAATGAGTTCTTTTAAAATGTTGAGTTAATTGTTATTAAGTTTTAATTTTCCTTAGAGAAATTTATATTTTTCTTTTAGGTCAATTTAATTATTTATAGGAGGGGAGACGATTGAAGATAAAAATAATTTTCTTAGATAATTAATTTGCATTGGATAAAGTTATTTAAAATCTAATTAGTTTATTATAAATGTGGACAGATTCTTCTTAAAAGCTATACTCTTATTTGAAATCCCCCTTGTCTTTAACTTCACACATCATATGGTATGTCATAGTCTACTGGATGTCATATTCTTAAGCATACTAATACCACCTCCATGCAATGATTGTTTTCAAGAAAACAAAATAAAGAACCTACTCAAATAAGTGGCCAATTGAAACGAGGGAGGGATCCTTCTCAAGTTCAACAGTTCCAACTATAGAACTGCTTCTATTCTTCAAAAATCGGCTGTACCATTTTGCAGAGAGCTTTGGGTGTCTCTTCAACTCTGGATCATCCCTATCAACATAGTATAGGCCAAAGCTAGACTTGTATGCATCCAACAACTCGAACAAATCCAGGAAAGACCAGACAAAGTACCCCTTTATGTTTAATCCATCTCTGAGAAATTTTGGGGTGATGCAGAATATCAGAGAACACACCAGAGGTATTTATGTGAACACTTTCAGAAAAATAAACCACTTTGCAATCTAATGATAACCACCTTGTTATTTCTATTTCAAGGATTTGTGTTCTTTTGCTTGTTAGTGTGTGTTCTGGGCATGTTTGATAAATTCTTTAGATGAGTCACTTCTCAAGAGTAGTTTATAAACAACATAGTTCAATGGATCAGTTATCCATAATTTAGATTCCCCAGTCATAAACAAAAGCTAGTACATCAACTTAGGGAATTCCCTCGGAAGTGATTAAAAAAATTGTGATGTATTTAGATGAATTAGAGCAGTGGTCACATACCTCAAGGCATCAAGCACTCCACCAATATATCCATGCAAGTATTTCACCCTTGACACGTCTTGTAGTGACGAATTGCTTGCTGTCCGTTGACCTAACAACCCAAAATTTAATCAGTAACTTGCTCAATCATTTAAACTTATTACGTTCCACATGAGCAACCTAACAGGATTTCCTAGTTTACCATTGATACATTTGTACTCTAAATTGTTGAGTAAAGTTCCATACAACTAAGTCTAAAGCTGGTTAATATAGGAAAATACAAGTTAAGCGCAGTATGGCATTAACCAATGGCAGTGTTAGTTACATGTATTAATAAAGTGGGTAAAGAGTATAAGCAGGAATAAACATGATTGAAACAAATATGCCTAATGTAATCAAGTTGTTTTGTTTACTACAACAGAACTATGACCCCAAGCTTAATATTCAATCCGTATAGCATCAAGGGTTGATTTACTAAAAAATATTCATTGCAATTATACGTAATCTTAGAGAGAGAGAGACCATTTTCATGGATGAATATAGGAGGATTGCCATAAAGGAGCTTGAATTTATTCAATTCTTCCCGCAAACCCCATGGTGTGACAGGGTACTGAATCAAGTAAAGCGAAAAGTCAGTTATTTGCACAATGGTAATCTAAAAAAAAGAACCAATTTACTGTGATTTTTTATTTTACTGTTACCTCATCATTGCCAAACAGATCAATTCCTGCTGCAAAACCAGAAAAACAAGTCATTATAATGTTAAATCATTATACAACATTGTCCAATCTTTTATTATTATTTTTATCATATCAAATAAATCATTAGGTTATGCAAGGGGCATTACATTATTGTTAGAGTGAAATGGTAAATGATGTGAAAAGGTTGGAAACTTCTGTACCAATAAACCATGTACGTCTCTTTTTTTTCCTGTTAAACTTCATTTCTACTCAATAAGCCATGTACTTTTTTTTTTTTCCTGTTAAACTTCCTCATTTCTATTCAATGTGTGAATTTTAACTTACATTTAGATTTTTAACACTTTAATCTCTAACTAAATTCACTATCCTTAAGTCTAAGGAAGTACTTACACATATTTGCGGCCATGTCTGCGCTGAAATCTCTCAGTTGGTTCTTAAGGGCGTCAGGATTGTCTGTTATATTGGCATTGGTGTAGTGAATGACTCCTATAAAGTCAGATGAACCCTTGACTTGTTCAGATTCACGAGTTGTGAAGGCCGGAATTCTTATACCTGCATTTGTCTTCATGGAAATTGGATAGTCTCCATATTGCAAGGGTTCCATAACCCTGCAATATCAAAGCATACTTGTAAAACTGCCATGTTTATTATTCTTGAACTATTGGTATGTCCAATTAAAGAAAACAATCTTTAAGAAGATAGAATAGCATCAGAAGGTTAACGGATAGAACTTCAGTCATAAATATGCACCTATCTTAAGGGAACAAATTAAGAATAAGGGGAAAAAAATGTAAAACAAACCAATTTTAGGGTCCGTTGCTTACCAACCAACCATAAAGTCACGGACTCGTTTAGTTGCTACCCTGTCTTTTTCTGTATTTGTTTGAGGAAAAAACCCAAACGAGTAAACAGAGATACCAACGTATCCATGTTGTTTGTTCTGCAATGACAAGTTTCTTAAAAAGGAGAACATTCTTTGCCCACAAAGTTTGGATTAAGAAGAATAAAAGTCAATATATAGAGATTGAGAATCGGATAAGGATTGTTAAGTTTAAGAGTTTAATTGTTATGCATTATTAGTAAACAACATTGACATGGTCGATTAATCCAAAATCATAGTAGGTATAACTTTAAGATAATAATAATTTGTGAAGAGATAATTAATTCAAAAACTCTTCACACAAAAAATAGTGATGTATTACACTGTAGACTATTTTTTTTAAGTTTAATGCAAAGTATATTTGTTGAAGCTTTTGTCATTTAAACATAAATATGTAAGATTAGGTGATATACCCTGTATTTTCTCCGATACAATCTAGCAGCTGAAGCGTGAGCTAACAAAATATGATGAACTGCAAAGTAGGATTCATATGTTGAGTTGCCCTTATTGCTCTTTATAGCACAAAATGGGGGAGAACATCGTTGAGGTGGGCTGATTCCATGATCATAACCACCAAAGGCAAAAACGTTGGGCTCGTTGACAGTCGTCCAATACAAGACTCTGTCGCCAAACTCTCTAAAACATACATCAGCATAGTATGTGAAGTCTCTTCTGCATTTACATCCAAGTAACTTATCTATTAGTATTTCTCGATTCTGTTCATGATTTAATATAAGGAACTTGTAAGCTAGACAAAAGTGAACACACACAACCATTGTTAAAGTAGCTAAAATTTCCATATAAGATGCCTCAGAGTTTCATGAACTAATTTGAATAGCATTAAGGTAAAAGAGATCAGAAGCATACATGATGTCACGACTAACCCATCCTCCATATTCATCTTCAAGAACCTGTGGAAGATCGTAGTTGTGTAACGTGACATGTGGTTGGATTCCTGCTCCAGAGAAATAGGGTAACTACATCAGTTGTAGAATTAGAATAGATTTCCAATTTGTTTATTTATTTGGAGTGAATACAATGCATGGCTAATTTTGCAAGCTAATTGAGAAACCCGAATTTAAGAAAAACCATTGCTGATGAGCTGATTGATGAGATTGTTGTAGTACTGTATTCCTTTGGGATTGACGGGTCCTCTACCATCTGAGGAGAAACATAAGCATTTTTTAAAGTGTTGAGAAAGGTAAGGTTTTACCCTACAAAGAAATATAGATATATAAAATAAAATTCAAAGGTTTGTGTTGAGTATCATACTTGGTAACAGTCTGGACCAAGAAATGGAAAATCTATAGGCTTCAAGTCCTGTTTCCACCATTAGCCTCACATCTTCCTGCATTACATATATTTTAGGGAAAACAATTAAAATCAAACGATGCCACACTGACGCTTTAAAAAACACAGACTAAACTTCTATTATTTGACCAGCTGATGCCTCAATCTTCTCTAATCTTCCACAAATGGGAGAATCACAACTCAAGGAATGCATAAACGGGCAAATAAAAAAAATTGAGGCTAAGCGTATTCACTTTATACTTGTGGTACCCATCACAGGCTACATCTCCATTTTCTCCGTGCGCATATCCTGTTCATTAAAAATGATTATGTGAGACAGACGTTTAAGTGAATAATGATCGGTATGTAATTGAAAATGCAAAACTAGATTAGTAAATATTATGTTTGCTGCTGTTTCATCACTGATTCACCTTTCAGTAAATTTGTGTATGATATATAATAGATTGTTTTTATTAAGAGGACGTGGTCAGCTATTAAATTATAAAGATAAAACCACACACACGGAAAAGGAGGAGAAGAGAATTATCACTCAATGTTTTATTCACTGAATTTTGGTTCTTCACTTGTTGTAGATGTGTGCAGCTTATGGTCTTTTACAGGCAAATTCAAGTAATAAAATATTACGAACTTTATGCCAAACAGAATATATAACAGTGGCAACAAATTCTTATTTAATGTCTTCAATGTGGTGGAAAGCCACTCGGTTTAGCAAATGCAATAATTCTCGATAACATGCATTGTTGAAGTAAAATGAAGTAGGTTGATTTAATATTTTTAAAGTTTTAGTTCTTGTCAACACCTCTTAAGAAATTTTTCCAAAATAGTGCAATTTTCGCGAAGAATTTATCAAAATATGCAGATTTTCCTCATATGGGTAAGTTATGAAGGAGTCGTGCATGGTATGATTTGAATTTGTGAAAGTGAAATCGTGTCATCTCAACAAGAAATTTTTAAGATGTACTTGCTAATAAATCATGCCTCCTTTTAACTTCTTTCCTTCCAAAATCATTAAATTATTTGATACAAACTTCAATCCATTGTTAATTCTAAGCACCGATTACCTACTAGTTACCAATCATATTACGAAGTGGACTTTAAGCCTAACTCAACCCCATAAAACCGGCTCATAAGGTTGAGGTTTGCACCCACTTATATACAATGAAATGTCCTCATCTCTAGTCGATGTGGGATCTCCAACAAATCATGGTAAAAATTTGTAGTCTTATTTTTCAAGACATAAATTTACACCCTTTGCAAGTAATTGTTTATGATAGTGAAAAAACATAAGATCCTCCCTCATGAGTTTGAGTTCGTGTTGGACCTAAAGGTGCATGTTCCTACTCAAACAATCTAAACTTGTTCAATTTAGGTTGTCAAACCCATAATATCCAACATATTAATCGACAAAAAATTATCTTTTGAGCTCTGGAACATATCTAACATCTTTAACAACATCTTTAGTTGTCAAATATCTTCAATCTAACCAATCTTATTATGTCATGTACTTTAGAGACTTTATTGTTCCCAAGAAGAATTGTACATCCTTCTTTTAGTTATAAGGACTCAAAGAACTTTTTTACTATACACATGTGGTAAGTGCAACCCGAGTTCATGACTCAACTTCTCTATGTATTTGAAACCGACACCACCAAGAGTCCAACATACTCAGTTATTAGACACTAATGCAACAAATTCTCTTTTGAAGTGAGAGTTTCTATATAATGACCTCTCTTGTGGAAATTGTAGCAGTGAAACCTCTTTTCTACCCTATCATCTGATGAATCCTTTGACTCTTACAATTTTTCCTTCTTCCTTTTCTTGGACTTTGACTTCGAAACATTCAAACTCAATCCATTGTCGTCAACCTTAGACTCTTGAAGTTGTTGTAAATCCTTTGTCCATATTAAGATCTATACTATCCATATTAACACAACAATTATCTCCTTAGCAACTTTCCTAAGTGTCTTATCTCCAATAAGACACAAAATTATGGTACTTTTGACTTTGTTGAACATGACAATCTTCTCATATTGAGACAAAGACATTTACATTGACATGCTCGCCTCTCCCTTTATCACATCAACACATCACTATTGTATCAAGATAACATTTATCTTGATCCTTTATAATCTGAAGTCATTTTTACTAGAAAACTTCTTAATTTCAAATTGGTGGTCACATCTCAACCTTGTTCTTCTTGAATTTCTTTCTCTTGTCCCCACAAAAATAAGTAATTGTTGGTTCGCAAAACAATAACAAGAAAACACAATAACAAAAATGAAAAAAAGTAACACTATTATACTATAGATGAACACAATATATATCACATAGTTATCTAATTTTGCATGTTCTCTCTATAAAACTAAACAAAATAAGGTAGACAATCGGTTTTAACTAACTTAACACTACAAGGCACTCTCTAATAAATCTTGTGCTTTAAAAAATAATCATGATTTAAAGACAAGATATCACAAATTAAAAAAAAAAGTAAAATAGTGGTTGTAGTTGGACTCAATTCCTCACATAGCATTATTTACACTTTTATTTCCCCCATCTAACATCCTTTTGTTTTTATTTTCCTATTTAGCACCATTTTGTTTTTATTTCCCTGTTTAACACCATTTTGTTTTTATTTCCCTATCTAACACCATTTTGTTTTTATTTCCTTATCTAGCACCATTTCAAAAGTAAAAAATAAAAAATAAAAAAATTTGAATGCATTAAAAAAATAAATATTTTTAATGTTTAAAATAGTTATTAATGAATAAATAAATGAGTTTTTACAAAATAAAAAAAAAAGTAATAAATTAAAAATGTTTAGTTTAAATATTTTTTTAAAAATGAAGAAAATAAAAAGTTAAACCTACAACAACATAAAATTTGAATCTATAAACATAAATTAATATTTATTTTTATTATTATTGATGATGTAATCATGTTAATTTCAAGTAAAAAATACAGGACATAATTATAAAAAAAAAGTCAATTAATATTAATTAGTAGTGAACACACTGATAATATTGAAGTGTTTATCCTAAATGCAAAATCCTAAAAAAACTAATGCAAATACTACACTTAATGCTTAAAAATGAGAAGAAAAAATTTGTAAAAATAAATAAATATAAAAAATAAAAACAACAACAATAAAAATAAAAACAAAAACATAAATAAATAAAGAATAACAGAAAAATAATAATAAATAAAAACAAAAATATATAAAATAAAGGCAAAACAAAATAAGATAAAGATAAAAGAACCTCAAAGGGAGACCTGAGTCAAGTCGAATAAAGATTGATATGGACATAAGAGAACAACATGATCGAACAAAAAAATGTTCATATTGTCGAACATCAGGACACACAAAAAGAACGTGTCCCAACATTAATGGATCGTTCACTTCTCGTCATTAATTATGTTCCATTTCGCACAAATTATTTAATGTACCATTGAAGAAAATATTAAATGAATGATCATCTCTCATTTATTTTTCTTTTTATGTTCAACATATACTTATTTAGTATCGCATTATATCTCTTATCTTTATCTTGTCTTTTATTTGTTTTTATTTTTTTATATATTGTATCTTTATCTTATTTTATTTTATATATTTTATGTTTTTAGTTGTTATTTTTTTCTGCCATTCTTTATTTATTTTTGTTTTTTGTTTTTGTTTTTATTTTTATTGTTGTTGTTTTTATTTTTTATATTTATTTATTTTTGCATTTTTTCTTCACATTTTTAAGCATTAAGTGTAATATTTACATTATTTTTTTTTAGGATTTTGTATTTAGAGTAGACACTTTCAATATTATGTGTCCACTGCTAATTAATATTAATTGACTTTGGGGTTTTTATAATTATGTCGTGTATTTTTAATTGAAATTAACATGATTACATCATTAATAATAATAACAAAAATAAATACTAATTTTTGTTTATAGATTCAACTTTTATGTTGTTGTAGAATTTAACTTTTTATTTTTTTTCATTCTTAAAAAAATAAACTAATTATTTTTAATTTATTACTTTTTTATTTTAATTTTATAAAAACTTATTTTTTTTATTTATTAATTATATTTTTAATTATTTTAAACATTAAAAATATTTATTTTTTAACGCATTCAAAATTAAAATTATCAATTTTTTTTAATTTATTAATTTTTATTTTTTTTACTTTTAAAATAATACTAAATAAAAAAAACAAAAGTAAAAGGGTAGAAATAAAAACAAGATAAACATGATTTAAAGACAAGATATCACAAATTAAAAGAAAAAAGTAAAATAGTGGTTGTAGTTGTTGTGGTGGCTGATATTTTTGTTGTGATAGTAGTGATTGTTGTTATTGTTGTGTATTGTCCTTATTCTTGTCATTGTCATGAAAATAATTATAATTTTACTATTATATATCATAAAAATAAATATACACTATTTTATTTCAAATATTCTTATTTTCTCTTTAAATATGATAGTACAACACCCACATATAACATCCATACATATAACATCCATGATTATCATGCCGAAAATCATGCCCTTAGACACTTCTTAAAAAGTTTTGTTTATTAGTCAAACGGCATATTGCCAACGTTCTTTCCCACCGCTAAAAACATTCTTAGATCCAAAACTACCAAAAAGAAATGGGAAGAACCAATGTCAAAATTACCAAAATCATCAATAACCAATGATACAGACAATATAAACAGGAATGGGAAGAACACCAAAACAAAGGAAAAATAAAACTGGAAATAAAAAAAATAAAAAAGGATAAAAACAATGTTAAGATAGAAAGAGAAAGCAAGAACAAAGAATACACACATCACTCTCTCCTATTCGCGTGAGGTATATAATTCTCTTTGAAAAGATATCCAACTTGTCTTGTAATACACAGTTGAAACATGAAAAAGTTCAATCCAATCTCATAAAAGACAAAAACAAATCTTTTTATAGTCATTTAACCAAATACCCTGAGTCAAATATCAACCACACATTTCCAAACTCCCTTAAAACATCATCATCATTATTTCACTGTAAAAAGTATATAATGAGCAACAATAATCGCACACTCTAAAACCCAAAACCAAAAGCACTTTACTTTAAAGCAAAACAAACTATAAAAACACTAGTAAAAAATTATAAAAACACCAGATAGTACACATCAAATTTAACCAATATGCAAAATGTCGACGAAGAGGGTACTGGGTTGTTTCAAGTTTTTCATTATCTTTGAATTGGATAATTTCTTTTTCAAAACTCACCCATTTCGTTCATGTAAAATTATATATATAAAAAAAAGTATATTAATGTAAAAAAATTTGATACTTCATTTTGTGAAATGAAAAATTAAATTAATTTTTCAAGATATAGAAAATATAAATTATTTAATCATGTGATAAAAGTTCACATATATAAATTATAATTTAATAATTAGATTAACAAAATTTACTTTTTTACATAAAAATAATAATGCAAAACTATATAAAATTATTAACAATAATGACCACTACCAACAAGAGAGTGACAACAACTCAGAGAACGAGAACGAGAAGTACGACGAGGACAATAATATAATAATAATAATAATAATTGGAAAGATATTACTTTTTCTAACTACTCACTGGCTTAATTTTGATTTTTTGTACTGAATTTCCAAAAATATAAATATATATAAAATTGGTAAGATGAGGAGAAGAGAGAATGAAGAGTGAAGGAAAAACCAGCATGAGCGAAGGTATCCCATATGCTACGACTTCTTCCCTCTTCGTTAGCAGATCCTTCCACCTGATAAGCAGAGGTGCCTGAACCAAAGACAAAATCCACGGGGAAATCGTCTCTACTATAGCTATCAGCGCCGGAAACTCTTCCCAAAGACAAATTCAGAAGCAGGAAAGTGACCATGAAAGCGTTGCCGAAGCATTTGTGTGGTGTTTCCATTGATTCACGCCACATTTGCTCTTCGTTTTCTTCTTTTCTTGTTTCCACCACCGCGTCACGCCTCCTCATTTATTGCAAGTGGAAAGGAAAGTGCCAAAACGCTGTGGGCCATGGGCTAAATCAATCTTTCAACTTATGGAGGGGTGTGCTAAAATTGTTACTGTTCCATCACTTTAACGTTCACACGGTCACGTGCTCACGTGCCTCTTCTCTCCTTTATTGTAGCAAGTGGAAAAATGTGCCAATACTCAAGTTGAAATTAAAATTGTCATTCTTCTCACCATCTTCACCCTATGTGTTTTTTTCTGTGCGTAACTCAAACTTCTGCCTTTATCTATATCTTGTATAAAGTCATAAGATAACAATTTTAATTAATAAAACGACTAATTTTATTTTTTTTCTAGACAATTTTCTCAAATAAATTGGTTATTATATTTCATGTGGTGATTGTTTTGCTCAAGTATGTTTTGATATTTCTTTTAAGTACTTCTGTCTTTTTTTTTGGATGATCCATTGTAATGAGAATTTTTTTTCTTCTAATACAACTATTTAGTTTTAGAATTAGGTGCGACAAGATATTCAGTTAATCCAGTTGAATTATCTATATGATAATTTGTAGATGTAATAGGATTCTTTTGTATAATGTTGGAATGGCTAAGTGTTTCTTTTAATTAATTTAATTTTTTATCAATAAGAAAACTCTAAAACACAATTAATAAAATATAAAATTTAAAAGAATAATAAATAAAATGGAAGAAAAAGAGAAAATAAATAACACTTATTAGTGAGAAATTTGGAACAGACATTTCGACTTTCCAGTCACATGTATTTCTATGTTTTCTTACTGTTGATTGGTTAACCTTTTTATAAGAGAGCGTAATCTGATCAATATATATTCGCTACGATCTTTAAGCCAAAAAAATTGTTATTAATTTTTAACTAATACTCTTATAAAACTCGTTAGGAAGATTCTTTTCATATAATAAAATAATTATATTTTAATAATACCATTTTTCTTCTTTAAATTTATTAAGGAGCACAATTAAAATACCCATTTTTATATATATAATGTTAATTAATTAAAAAACTTAATTGAGTACATTTAATATTATTTTCCCGCTAAATTAAAGTTTTATCTTAATAACTACTAAGTATGTCAACTTTTATTGATTCGAAATGCCTATAATATTAAATTTTATACAAACTTAATTACTGCAATGACTAATCCTTATTGACTTAAATGGAACAAAAGATTATTTTTCTTCAGTTATCATTGTAATCACCGACAAGAATTAGAGAAAAATCCAAAATGCGACACACATTACGTCACTTTCTAGAATATTACGTGTATACCTTTCATTTTCCACAACCACCTAGCATCTAGGGAAGAAAACAAATGATTTTAGTACACTATGGCCTAGTTTAATAATAAAATATTTATTTATTTCTATTTAATTATATAATATTTGTTTATGTTATTTAATTATATCATACACACGTCAGGTTACAGGAGTGTGTGTTTATACTGATGTTTTTAACTGTTTATTATATATAATGTAAGATTTTACCAAATAAGTTTGACAATAAAATATTTTAATAAGATATTTTTATAAATTATACATAAAAAAATTTGTTAAAAAATAATGTTATATTATACAAATTAAATCAATTCTTTGGTTGGAGTATCTAATTAGGTATTTAATACCCATATATCAATCTATACAACATATATTCACTATTCGATTCTTAATTTAATATTAGTATTATATACCAATTAAAGATATTAAATATATTTTTTTTTCTACCAAATAATATATAATTATGATAATTAATATGAAATGTTCATAATTATATAAATCATGGTTTCATAAAAGGTTTAAGTTAAACATAATATCATATGTTATTATCACAATTTAAAATAAACATTATACAACATAATATATATAACACATGCATTTATTTTTCATATTGTATTTCAATCATCTTATACACACAACACGTTAGACTTAAAAAACCATTTTTAACAAAGATGTAAAAATAATCAATCAAATCTTAAAAAAAAATAGTGTAATTTGTCACATTGGACATCTTTCAAATTAATCATATTAAGCATGATCCACCAGAGATTAAAACTCCGATTCATAAAAAATATATTGTAAATACATTTTCAACTTTTTTAAAAATATATTGTAAATGCATTTTCAACTTCTTATGTCAGATAGTTCATGCACTTATTTTATAACTCTACTTCAATTTCCTATCTTCATACCACTTATTATCTTAATCTATTTTATTATGCCACCAATGAAGCATAGGATATCTCATTTTTTAATGGGTTTTAAACTTAATAATGTAACTTTGGACCATAATATTATACCAGGCTTCAACATGCACCCAAAAGATAATCAAACTCACCAGAGACAACACACCTATAAAGTATAACATATTATAAAAATATCAATAATATATATATATATATCATACATAATACACTTTCATATACTATAGGTAACCGAGGATGACAAAAAAGATTCATGAAAGGCGTGACAAAAACTAAGAAGCACAAAAATGAAACAAAGATGCACAAAAAGAACATGATGAAACAGAGAAGTAAGAAAGAAAATAAAATGAGTATTGGATTAACATATTCAGAAACATGGAAAGCCCCACGTATACATACACCAACAAAAGAGAAAAATAAAATTGGAATTAAAATAGAAAAGCCAAATACCATAAAACAACAAAAACTGAAAAGCCTATAACTCAACACCCTTCCTCAAGTTGGAAGGTGTATGTTTAGAATTCCAAGCTTGGAGATGTGTCTGCTAAAAGTACTTCGATCCAAAGGCTTTGTATAAACATCAAATGGTTGTTCAAGAGACGATATTGGAAAAAGGTGAAAAATACTACTTTGTAAATTTTCACGAATCATGTGACAATTAATGCCAATGTGTTTGGTGCACTCTTGGAAATTGGCATTTCTTGCAACATGCTTAGCAACTTATTGTCATAATATAAACTTACTAGTGAGATCTAAGTGATTTCAAAGTCTTGAAAAAGGCAATTTATCCATTAAATCTTGCATGTGGTGGCAGGAAGAACTCGATCTCAAAAGATGAATGTGAGATAGTGCTTTGTTTCTTCATCCTCCACAAAATGAGAGAAACTTAGAGAAAAATGTAGAACCCGGTGGTGGATCGATGATACTTCAAGTCGAGTCAACATCACTAAATGCTTTAATTTTAATATTAATATCAGTTAGAAAGAAAATACATTATGAAGGAGAACCTATGTATGCACAACTTGATGATGTACCTTGGTTGATTATTGTAAGAACTAACTCATTATTTGAGCAAGAAAAATATATATTTGGTCTGGTATTGGTTAAATAGAGGAGACATCCCACCATCCTCTTGTAACCTTGTAAATCATGGACATGATTATTTTATTTAAACAAAACTTTGGTATCCCTTTCAATGGGTGTGAAAGATGGCTTTGAACTCAACATCATTGTATCTAAAAGAATATCAAGGCAATATTTTCTTTGACAAGCATGTATGCCTTTGCTATCGTAAGACCTAAGAAATACTTCAGTTGTCCAAGGTCTTTAATTCTAAGAACTTGATTTAAATAATCTCTGACAACCTTATTATCAAACATACAAATTCCTTGCTAAATAATATCATCCATGTATATAACTAATACATTAAAAGAAAAGCTAGTTTTCTTAATGAATAAATTTATTAGACGTAGATTGAACAAAACCAATGTTTTTAAGAAATTGAGTGAGTTTAGACAACCATTGTTTACTGGTTGTTTTAAACCTATATATAGGCTTCATTAACTAAAAAACTTGATTAGGCTGAGTAGATTTTATTCCTTTAGTAAAATCCATATAAAATTATTCAATTAAATTACCATATAAAAAAGAATTATTTACATCAATATGTTTTAGAAACCAATTTTTATTTGCAACAATAGTATGGAGAAGATGTGATATGAATTGATTTAGTAGACTCACACATTGAGTTATTAATTTCACTTTGATTAGGATTTTGATTAACAAAATAAGGTGATGACTCAATGAGGACGTCCACTGAACATGAACTTAACCAAGTGGTTAAGTAAGTGTGAAGATTCTCTTCAAAGAACAAAAGGAAAAAGACTCATACAATGGATAAGAATTGAAGCGAAAAAATAAGAAATTAAAAGAGATTAGAATAAGAGTTTGCGGAAATGAAAGAGAGGGATTGAGAGCCTAAGGAGGAAGAACTTAGATGGTTGAAGACTTCCATGGAGGTGGAGGGATGAAGGAGTCACACCACTTGGAGGAGGAGGAATCCAAGATAAGTGATGATTGGAGTCGTCACTTGAAGCATCTTTGTTTATGAAAGGCTTTTATGTTAGGCATCACTATGCAACTTGACATCTCAATTAGGCTGATACTTCAAGTGACAACAATCATCTACCATCACATGAAAAAAGTATTATTAAAAAAATAAAAAAGAAAGAAAATACAAAATATATATATATATGGGTGGACTAGACCAAAACCCATATGATAACAAAAATGATACATAGGTAGACTATACCTATTCATGAAGAATTCTAAGAACAGACTAAATGGAAGTCTATGATTGGAGTTGCCACTTGAAGCATATTTGTCAAGATAAGACTCAAAGAAAACTAGATACTCATAAATTCACTCGAGTTGAGTTTCTTTACTCACAAAATATGTTGTGAATTACAATAGGGGTGACCACCTATTTATAGTGTAGGTGTCGTGAGGTTTAAGGAGTGGAGGGAAATTCAAATTCAAATTAAACATGCTTAAGCTCCCTAATTTCGTGCCACTAAAAGTGGATCTAAGAGACTTCTCACATTTAAGCATGTGATTAGGGGTTCCATATGAGAGTCCTTATAGATGTTAGGGTTTCCCCATGGGCCATGAACAAGCCCAATATTTATGCTTTTTAGCACCTCCTTAAAAAATATTAAAAGAAAGAATAGTTGGTATTCGACCCATGCTTTGGTGTTTTGCTCTTGATGATCTTTTGAGGGATAGTGGGGCCTTATGTGCTAGCCTGAGATGCTTGACCTAGCCTTGAATATAGTATTTTTTGCTCTTGGTCATCTTCTTGTAAAGTTAGGCTAGTTTAGATGGTGATGCTCCTTTCATGGTTACATCATGCTCCCCGTCCACAAATTTAGAACTCTTATAGATAACATAGTTAGATTGTTCACATTAAAGATAATAATGTTTATAGATGTGTGAGGTGAATCAAACTTTTGTGCATTGATCTTTTGAAGCTCTTTGGGATCACAAGTGGTTTTTGTTGAGAATATTTAAGGATAAAGTGAATTTGATGTGGAATTCCTCTTAAAAGGTGTAAACCTTCATAAGGATTTTGAAAAATATCCCCAAACTTCTCTAACAAATACTTTAAGTATTTAGAATTGTCAACAAATAGAGAAGATAAGGACGGAAAATACCTAATAGGATAGGCAGTATTTAATTTTGAATGGGCCAACATTACCTCTTTGACTGTGTGTAATGAGCTAATAAGACTCGTTTTGACTTTATTACTTTCCTCACATTTTTCATTTTCTCTCTTCTTTTTCATTTTTATTTGATCCTAATTAACTTCTTTTGGAGAGAAAGACGTTTTAATATAATCTTGTGCTCATGGAAGTGATAAGTGTCATATTTCAGTAATATTCCATAATAAAATACAGACACTTATGGATATTAATTGATAAAATAACTATAATATAACCCCTATTTTATGAATTTAAATCTTTTTACATATTTTTTTATTATAATTTGAATAAGAACAATTTATTCCCAAATTTGTGTTAATTTCAGGATTATAGGGAAGAATGGTGATGAAAGGAAAAAAGGAGAATAGACAAAGTTAAAAAGGGAAGCTAGAACGCTACTGCACTCACCCAAGCCAAAAGATCCCAGAGGATCTCGCCCAAGCGAGGTCACTCCAGTGACGTTGGGTCTGTTTTCCTCCAACACGCCCAGACAAGCCCAATCACGCCTAGGTGAGAAGTCACTTAGCCCAAGCCCAATGAGGTTAAATATGAGGCATGAGGCACAACCCTAGACAATCAATTGGGAGAATAAAATGTGTTAGAAACTCTAGAGGAGGCAGCCATCAAGGAGAAACATCTTGGATCTTCTTTTCTTGCTAACCATGCTTGTAATGGCCAACATGAGTGGTTAATTCTACGCTTTGGGATTGGGACTAATATGTTCAAACTCAAATGTATTGAGGTGATATTTAATATAATATTATGTTCTTGATTGATTATTGGTATTGTCATTTTATTTGTAACACTTGTTTACCATGATCAAAATCCTTATATTTGACGGAAAAGTACTTCTAAGTTTCTGACCCAAATGATAATGCTTAACATATTTGAATGCTAGGAATAAATTTGAAATGCTAATTTCTATCAACATCTAATCATAATGCTAAGGAGTTTTTATAAATATGCGAGGAATCGATATTTAGGGAACTCTTTTAATAATTTTATATGTGAGAAATCAATATAAATGGCTTTTATATGGGCATCAACATCAATCAAATGATAGAATATTACTATGCTTTTCAAAATACAAAAGATTAAGAAGGATGAACCCAAATCCCAATTTTCCTAATTCAACCAACAAACTCTTTAACTTGTTTTCTCTACAATTCTTAACAAACTCCCAACAAACTTTATTATTTTGTTGTCTATTTAGTAAATCTTATACTTGATAATTCAAATGTTCCTTGTGGGTTTGATATTCCTCCTTAGGGATAAATTATTACTTCTAACGCAGTACACTTGCCATAAATTCAAGGCGACTCAACCCGTATATGCCACTAGATCAATTTGAGGCTTATGTATCTTGGCCTGGGGACAAATTCTACTATTCAAGGGTGCAGATCCAACAAATGAAGCGAGTCATCTACAACTATAGATGAAGACTTTAATACAAAGTTGGATGACTTCCTAAGAAGAGATGATTGAGGAAAAATATGGATTTTTCTAGTTTTCTTTTCTTTTCAATTATTTAAATTTTCTTTTTTTTTATTTCTTTTTTTATTTGCTTTATTTTATTTTATTTTATTTTCTTATTTTGTTATACTGTTTTAAATGGCTTGTATTGGTATTCTTGAATAATTACTTATTTTGTTATTTTTATGTCTTGAATTATTTTTCTTGAATCAATTTCAGTTTTAATTTAATTATTGAGTAGTTTTCTTTATTTTTCTTAAATAAATAAGAACTACAATATTAAATTTGAATTGTGAAAAAAGGGCTTTGTGTTTAAATATTAAATAGTGAAATGAATAAGACACGAGTTAGAAAAAAACATGATTGAATCCCTATTCAAATGTAGTTGAAATTGTGATACATGAAAATATAGCAGGATGATTAATTAGAACAGAGAATGACAAAACAATAAGGAATGAGACTAGTTAAACCAAATGAGTGTGTGGACCTTAAACAATTTTGAGAGTTTTACTAATGAATTGACGCTTGTGGTTGCTTAATTTTTATTTTTATGTTACATCATAGAAGAGCATGAAGATGATTGAGGAAATTGTGTTAATTAGGAATCCATGGCCAAATAGCCAACCTTTATCTTATTTGAATTCAATTTTAATTCCCCTCTAAGCCAAGAAATTGTTATTATTGCACCCTAAATCTTTAAATGATATATTTTCCTACGCATTGACATTTTTAAGTAAGGAGAACATAGATGAAATATATATATATATATATATATATATATATATATATATAGAAAAAGAGAGTGGTTGGTTCTAAGTGTTGAAAGCTCAAATAGTTGGAAATAGGAAGAATATATTCCTATTGATGAAAGAAAAAAAAAGAGAAAAAAATCATGTTAAAACCATGAATGAGTAAAAAGAGAATGAGGAAAAGAGTGAAGTTAAAAGGAAATGGTGATTAGATAACGCATATGTACCATAATTGGATTGTAGTTATGTTCTTCTTCTTTAAAATGTGCATTTTGTTATCTAAAAAATCAATACTTTTTGGAAGCCCTTATAACCTTGTAAAAGACCTCAACATTCATGATTCTAATATGTTTATGATATGAAGATGAAATGAAAAGCAACTGCGATTTGTTATGATTCAGTGAAAATATAGAGAAACACTTACCTATGATCATATGAGAAGAAATTCCTTGGTGAATTGTAATTTTATTGTGTAATTTTTACCCTGGAAGTTGATTGTATTTATATTTTGCTATTTTTTGAATTTCGAAACAACATAAGTTTATGATTTAATCTGTTGTTTAGTGAATAAAACTGTTTTGATATTTAAGTTCAAATATGATTTAGTTATATCCATTTACTTTGCTTGAGGTCAAGCAAGATTCTAACTAGGGGGAGTTGATAAGTGTCATATTTCAGTAATATTCCATATTAAAATACAAGCACTTATGAATATTAATTGATAAAATACCTATAATATAACCCCTAACTTATGAATTTAAACCTTTTTACATATTTTGTGATTATAATTTGAATAAGAATAATTTATTCTCAAATTTGTGTTAATTTCGGGATTCTAGGGAAGAATGGAGATGAAAGGGCAAAAGGAGAATAGACAAAGTTAAAAAGGGCAGCTAGAACGCTTCAACACTCATCCAATCCAGAAGCTCCCTGAGGATCTTGATCAAGGGAGCCCAATCTCGCCCAAGCGAGAACACTCTAGTGACGTTGGGCCTGTTTTCGTCCAACTCGCCCAGGCAAGCCCAATCACACCTAGGCGAGAAGTCACTAAGCCCAAGCCCAACTAGGTTAAATATGAGGCGTTAGGCACAACCCTAGACAATCAATTGGGAGAATAAAAGGTGTCAGAAATCCTAGAAGAGGGAGTCGACAAGGAGAAAAATCCTGGATCCTCTTTTCTTGCTTTCCATGCTTCTAATGGCCAACATGAGTGGCTAATTCTTCCCTTTGGGATTGGGAGTAATCTGTTCAAACTCTTATATATTGAGGTGATATTTAAATATAATATTATGTTCTTGATTGATGATTGGTATTGTCATTTTATTTGGAATGTTTGTTTACCATGATCAAGATCCTTATATTTGATGAGAAAGTACTTCTAAGTTTCTGACCCAAATGATAATGCTTAACATATTTGAATGCTAGGAATAGATTTGAAATGTTAATTGCTATCAACAACTAATCATAATGATAAGGAGTTTTTATAAATATGCGAGAAATCGATATTTAGGAGACTCTCTTAATAATTTTATATGTGAGGAATCAATATAAATGATTTTATATGAGCATCAACATCAATCAAATGATATAATATTATTATGCTTTTCAAAATACAAAAGAGTTAGAAGGATGGATCCCAATCCCAATTTTCCCAATTGAACCAAGAAACTCTTTAACTTGTTTTCTCTACAATTCTTAACAAACTCTCAACAAACTTTATTATTTTATTTTCTATTTAGTGAATCTTATACTTGATAATTAAACTATTCATTGTGTTGAATCAAGTGTGATCAAAAGTTTTGAAGAATCCAAATTCTAGCATTTGATGGAAGGCAGAAGTTGCTACTGTGTTTTAGAGTAGGATCTAGGGTAGTTTATCTTTGTAATCCACTCTTTGTTGAATCTAAAGCTTAAGTGTTTTCAAATCTTTCAAGTTTAAAGTGATTTTCAAACTAAGTGAAAAACAACCTGTTGTTTTGTCAAAACAACCAATTGCTTTACACTTAGGTGTTTTTGAAAATGTTGAAAACTGTTTTGGGTGGTTGACTTGCTATCAAACCAAAACAACCGATTGATTCACACTTTTAATTGATTGTTTGTTTGAAAATCCTAACAGAAACAGTTTTGTTAGTTAAGTGAGCTTTAAATGATTTTATAACTGAATACACTTCTGCTTTAAATGCTTTGACCATTCTTTGAATGCTATAAATAGTTTGTTTAAAGTTTTATAACAAACAACAAGAAAGAAAAATAGATTTGAGTTTTTCATAGATTGCTTTCAAAGATTTGAGTTTTCACCTTTGAGCTTTGGTTTATCAAGAGAGAGTGGAATAGGATTACATTTGTATTGATTTCAGTTCATTCTTTAACAAGTGTAATTCGTTCTGAATATTGTGGACATTCTGGTGTTGTAAAGCCAAGAAGGGTTGTGTGCTCTTGAGGTTGTCAAGATCAACATTCTTGCTGTGTGTGCTGAGCCAAAGGAAGTGTGTTTCTTGAGGGGATCAAGGTCACTTCTTTGGTAGTGTGTGTAATCTGGTTTTGATTACTTAGTGGATTCCCCAGTGGTTTATGGGAAATCGGATGTAGCTCTTGGTTTAAGAGTGAACCAGTATAAACTGTTTATGCATCTCTTTCTTCCTTAAACTCTTTAAATTCAGTTGTTGTTATTTTTACTGGTATAAACAACCGATTGTTTCTTCGAAACAACCGATTGTTTTTTTGGTGCTTTACTGTTTTGAGCTTTGTTTCTTGGCTAACTGAATTCCTAATCTGGTTTCTTGCAAAGAATTCCATTCTAGCTTAAAAAAAGTTTGTGAAAACCCCTCTTAAACAATTCACCCCCCCCTCTCGTTTAATGCCATACATTCTAACACATTGTGGGTTCGATATTCATTCTTAGGGACAAATTATTACTTTTGATGTGGTACACTTGCCATAAAATGCTAATAGGGAAGTTAAAAGAAATTTTGTTGGTAAGGCCATCATGATTTTTTTTTTCAATCATATTGCCAAGGCTTTCTCAAAAGAAGATGTGTTGCTTTCATTGGCACAACATCACATCAAACTTTATCCTTATATTTTCCAATTGCAAATGTGATGAGGACTTGTTTATTGACCACGATTTCACCCTCTTTACTATGCCATTATAATTTAAAGGGCCTTGTATGAGAGATAGTGGGTAATCCAAGTTTCTCCACTACTCTTGTACTTTCCACATTAACAAAACTTCCCTCATCTATGATCATGGAACATAACTTGTAGTTGATAAGACAACGGGTGTGAAAAATATTTCTCTTTGAGTTTCATCAAAAGGTTTTTGAATTTGTCCCAATATTCGCCTTACCACTAACAAATCACCTTCACATGGTATTTCACATCATCCTCACTTAAAGTTTGTGAGTGATCACTTACTACTACCTCCCTTTAACCAACATAGTTCTTCTACTAGGGCAATCAACAATGTGCCTAAAACCTAGACATTTAAAACACTTAGTATTTGAGGTTTTGGTAGAAGACTTAGTAGTAGAAGTAGATGGTATATCCTTAGAGTTCCTTTTGTGTGGGGTGGGCTCTTTTGAGAAATTTGAAATAGATTTTTCATTTTTTATTTGGTTTTTTCTTTCCAAGATTTTTTGTAGAATCCATCATTGTGAGCATTTTTAAAAGATTTTTCTTTGAAAGTTGTGATTCTACCTTGATGGCTAGGTGAAGAATTTTTTCTAAAAAAGAATATCCATATAATTCTACCACATCTTGGATTTCTCTCCTTAACTCACTCACAAACCTAGCTATCTTAGACTCGTCACTTTCATCATGCATATTAGCTTTGGTTAAAGTGATATCTAAATCTTTAAAGTACTCATCTACACTCTTATTTCCTTGATGAAGCCGTTGGAGCTTCAACAAGATTTTTTTCCTATAATGAGGAGGAACGAATAAAGATCGCATACATTGCTTTAAACATTCCAAGAGACCACGCTTGACATCTTGTTTAGCCTAATGCCCATTACAATTTTATGCCACCGTTGTATGGCTTATTCTTCAAACTCTAGGGAAGCTAATTTTACATGTTGTTCTTCATCTACATCATACAAACTAAAAATTTGTTCTACCTTAACTTCAAATCCTAAATATACACTCATATCCCTATTCCCATTAAAACAAGGCAATTTAACATGTGTCATGGGTTTCTTGTGAGGTTGATGATGAAACCTTTCTCCATAGTTTTGCACTTTCGAGTCTTCATCATCTTCTTCTTGACTTTCATAGTGCATATGGTATCTTGTTGCTCTTTTAGGTCCCCATCTTCTTTCATGGTTTTTTCTATCTTGTGATTCTTCCAACCTTTGCAACCTCTCCATCATTTACCTCATGCTATCTTCTTTTTTAGTCACGTTCCTTTTAGTCTCTTCAAGTTCAATAATAAGATTTGCCTTTTGAGGGGGATTGAAGATTAGATGATTTCCTAGATTATATATTAAACATATTTGCACAAACCAAGTTTAAACAATTAGATCACTAAAAATTCTAGGCACTCTTCTCACTTGTATATCGCAACTCTTTAGGAAAATGATGTTTGAGAAAGTGTACGGTTCACTCTTCTCTCAACAATTATATTCAATCAAAAGAGGTCTAAATTCCAAGGAGTTACTTTAACTCTTCCCCTAAAATCGTGGAGTGGGTATAGTAATTTGAGATACTTCTTTCTCCCTATTTGATGGAATTTACTACTTAAAGAAAATCATATATGTGAAAATGGTTATCTCTATCAGGTGTTCTCACAAATCCTTCGTATTGTCAATATACACCACACTTTGTGCAATATGGGTAGACAAACTTCTTGTAATCCACGATATTACCATGATATTGCATCATTCCCTAACATCATAAATGACATTTTTATGAATAGGTTGAACAATTTCTCCACTAACTAACTTGAACTTGTTTTTGGAAAGAAAACCAAGCTCCGTAGCTTTGCTCCAAGAATGGTAGTTAGCACTGATTAACCAAGGACTCACTGATGGTGGGGTTATTTAATTTAATTCTCAGCAAGCAAACCAAGTTAAAAATAGTACAATTGATAAGAGGGATTGTCATATCCACAGGGATATAGACAACCAAAATAGTAATATGGTTTAAAGTCAAACAAGGATGATAATTTTTGGTTGCATATGAAATATTTAATAGATATAATAAATAAAATATAAATATTATTATTGGTGAGATTGTAACTATATGCAAAATAAGAAACTCAAATATCTAAAACAAATTTTGGGATTGAATCACTTTGTAAATCTATTTTGTTGTTGTTATTACTTACAATTACTTTGTTCTTCTAGTTCACTATTCCTTGTGGTCAAACCAAGTTAATCCCTTAATCATAATTATCTATAACAACATATTGTCATAATCAACTAGCACGTTTCTTCATTAATATGGAAAAGTTCAAGCCAAATACTAAATTATGTTCCCAAAAACTGACATACTTGGTTGATTTGAAAGAGTTCAAAAAATAAACATGTTTATCATCCAAGATCTAAAGGCAATAATGATAATTTATCGCATATCAAACATTAAGAATTCAATCAAATCATATGAACTTAATTTAAACAAACATTCATAAAAAAAAAAATTAAGAAATATTACATTGTTCTCTAATCCCTACAAGATAAATTTAGCTACTCATAATAAAGTTTACACAAAGACTCTTGCATGAGCAACTTGCAACAAAGAACATGAAATCTTGAATGTTGCTTCCCAAAGGTGGATCTCTTCTGCCTTTAGTACACCCACTTTTCAACCTATAAATGAAGGACCAAGACTTATCTATCTATAGAGTTAATTCCTTCAAATCTACCTTTCGCTCAACGGGTTGGCTTTCTTCACTTTGAAGAAACCTTTTGGCTTAAAGCCTATGACGGCCTTAGCAAAATTTGAGGTTTCTTAACCTTTAAGTATTCTTCTTGGCTTTGCTTCAAGCTTGACTCAGCAAAATTATTTTTCTTAAATAGGAAGAAACCTTTTGAGTTTGAATTCAGTCCAAGCCAAACTTAAGTGAGTTGACTTTTCCTGCTCTTGAACAAACTTGTAGGGAGATTGATGTATCTCTCACACACCAGACAAGATTTAGCTTATGCTCTTAGTGTGTCAGTTCTTGCACAATCCAAGTTGAAAACACATAGATGTTGTTATACATATTTTAAGATACATAAAATTTGCTCCAAAAAAGGAGTTCTATTCGAGAAGAACTCCAATTACAAGGATGTGATGCTTTACACTGATGCAAATTGGGCAGATGCTCTTGATTATAGAAGATCAACCTCTAGATACTTCACATTCATAGGAGGTAATCTTATCACATTAAAAATCAGGACGCAAAAGGTTGTAGCTAGATCTAATGCAGAAGTTAAACTTAGGGGAATGGTACTTGGACTCTTCAAAGGTTTGTGGCTCAAACTACTTCTCCAAGAGTAAGCGTATGCATACGCATCCCACTCTATTGTATTGTGATGATAAAGTTATCATGTCCAAGATGACCGTATAAAACAAGTAGAGGTTGATGGTTTTTTCATCAAGAAAAAACTTAATAAAAATTTTCTAGAATTTCGAAATATTGGATCTGAAGATTGGTTGATAGATATTCTTACCAAAACTGTGACAAACCAAGTTTTTTTGGAGATTATTAGACAAGTTGGAAATGTATGACATCTATTTACCAATTTGAGTGAATGTTGAGATGAAGATATTTAATTGGACAAATTATAGGTTTGTATAAAATATATCAGAATAAGATCTTCTTTAATTTAGTCCTGATTTATAAACTTCCTTATTTAACTCCTGATTTGTATAAGTTAAAAATTATAAGAACATATGTATACAAATTATGTGAATGAAAATCAAAAAGGGAACTTTTTTTCAATTTTCTTTTATATATTATCAAAAATTCATGTGATCAATTGATCTCCTTTATAAAACATCAAGAAAAGAATAAAAAAGATGAAATCTTTGGTGGGAACAAACTATTATATGTATCAAGATTGTGATTGACTTCGTTTAATCTTCTTTTTGCTACCTCTCAAATAATTAATATGATAACACAATAATATTTTGATTATTTTCTAAATTTTGAGAGTTCAGATAAATTATAATATTTTAGTGTGATTCAATTCTAATAAATGAGATAATCAACTCACATACCTTATTTTAAAAAAATTATCTCTAATAAAACTCAAGTCTTATAAAGTAAGTGTATTATGTTGTTGATAATTTTAAAAAACATTTACCTCTTTTAAGTTTTACTCTATTTCAAATTTTATCTTAATTGGTCCTCAAATTTTATTTTATTTTATAAATAAACATTTTAAATGTTAGTTTTTTTAGCCTTAAATTTTCTTTTTCTTTTAAAAAAACACCTAGAACTTTAATGTTACTATAATTATTTTTTTATAAATATTATTTTTCTAACAACATTTAGTTAAATAAAAATAGTATTAATTATTATTATAAGAATAATAATAGTTGTAATAATAATAATAATATTTAACTCAAGATGCTTAGAAAATAAAACTTTATAATAAATAAATTAATTTTAAAAAATCTATACCTATATATAAAGAGATTTTTTTTCATAACCGTTTTTTTAGTGTACACAATTTTTTTTCTGATTTTACCCTTATTTAATATATCTCATTTTATTAGTAAAACGTAAAATTTTGTCATTTCATATTAATAACTTAAAAAGAAAAATTATTTTTTAATTTTTTAAATTAATTTTAAGGGACAGTTTTTATATGCAAACTAACTTTGTACTCTTTTCTTAATTCCTTATTTTAAGACAACAACGGAAAGAAAGAGAGAGCATACCATCACCCTCATTCAGTTCGCACACCAAATCTCACATATCAAATAAAATAATCTTCATTTTCAATCACTCTCTCTAGTTCATTTCAAACAACTCTATTCTTTGTTAAAGTCGTCACTCTTTTGTATCTACCAAAGTGAATTATAACCTTAACGTGAACATCATAATGTTCTCCGATCCCAAAACCACCAATGGAAGAAAAGAAAAAGATTGAAGAAGAGAAACTCAAATCAGAGGAGAAGAAAAAAATGTTGATTAATCAATTCATCGTTTTTCTTTTACATGTTATTTTTTACTTTTCAATTTCGACTCATCCAAAATTATTTTTGTATGTATATTAAATTTTTATCATCGTGGAAGTTGAGAAGAAAAGGAAAATATGGATACATCGACACATATTTGTGTTTCCACTAGTAATTATAAAATTAAAATAATAAAATTAAAGTTATATGTGTAATCATAAAAAAAAAAAAAAGGAATCAATTGAAAAAATAATTATTTTTTAAGGTGTCCATTTATAGGTAGGAGAAAATTTAAGATCAATTGACAAAATTAAAATTTTGAGTGTCTATTTATAGAAGGGGTAAAGTTAGGAGGAGTTAAATGTCAGGGCTCTCTATGGGTTAGTTGGTTTGAATTTGGACAAATTTATAGCCCCAATTTAATAAAAAAATCTGAGTCTAATTAAGTTCATTTTTTACACTAAATTTAACCCAGTTCACTTACGATAAAGTTGGATTGGATGAGTCAATTGATTCTACATAAACTTAATTTATTTATACTTTTAATTATTTATTTATTTTCTTAGCAAGATCCCAAGTTCAATTTTATAATTTCTGATACTGTATTTATCTATTATCTATCGTTCCATTTACAAAATTTGTCCGATTACTTCTCACTATTTGCAGGATATTTCAAGAAAAAATATCCATATTTTTGTATACTTGTAAGTATTGTGAATACTGCAGATAATTTTTATTTTTTGATTTTGAAAATATTTAAAAACGATTTTTTAAAATGTAAACTCAAATTAAAAAATATTTTCAAAATATAATTCAAATAAAATTACACAATAAAATATTAATATAAAATAAAATTGATATTTTCAAAATACAAATTTAAATAAGTTACACAATAAAATATAAGTTTTAAAATTTATTTTTTAAAATAACTTTAATGTTATAAATCTAAATAAAAGTATATAAGTAAATAAAATAAAATTTTAAAAAATAATTAATATTTCTCTCACTATTAATTTTATTTTGTTCACTTCATATTTTTAAAATATTTAAATAAAATTCAGTAATATGATTAGCTTATATCTGATATCATAATATTTATATATTAGGTAATTAAAATATTTATACATATTATTATATATATTTATTAAAAATATTTATTTTAAATATTATCGGTATAGATTTTCTTATCCTAATTCTCTGGTATATTTGACACTCCTTAAATTTCAATAACATGGCAGAAGGAAATTGCGTTGCTTGTCTTTTTAATAATCATTCATTAAGATTCACCTTTTTCTTTTATTTCTATTTAACAATTCTTTTTAATAATAAAATATTATATTTAATTAATAAAAATATAACTTTTTAAAATAAAACAATATTATTATTGATTATTAATTATCTCGTGAAAAATTATATTCTCAAACTATCATTATCCTTGTCTCTTATATTGTCTTATTTGGTGTGTTTTCTTTCCTTGAAGGAAAGATTCTCTTATCACACACCAAACACTACCCATCAAAACTAAAAAGAGTGAATAAAGTATGAGATTTTATAACTTGCAAAGATTAAGTGATAGTTGAAATTTCATATTAAATAAAATAAATTTTAAAATTTGAAATTAAAAAATATTAAAATCTTTAATATAAATTTATTATGAAATCTTTGTGTTGATTTTTTTTATCTCTTGAGAAATCCTAACTTTTTCGACCTCATATGATGCAACAGGTGTCAAAAATTAGAATTAGAAATTTTATTTAAAATTGTATGTATAAAAATATTATTAAAACATTTGTCAATTTTTTATGAAAGGTATGTCAAATAATTTTGAAGTGAATCACTGAAAAGAAGTGATGACCAATAACCAAGGAGTCCAATCGGTACCATGGAAGGAAGCTTTTGTGATTGGATACACAAATTTATTAAAACTATCAACATCAAGAGTTTCAAAATATATTTTTCTTTTACAAATTGACTTATTTAATTTTAAGAAACTAAAATGTCAAATATTATTTTATCTGAAAATGCATGTTGATTCAAGTTAGTAGTTGAATATTAAATAAATAAATGATAAAAGTAAATTTTATCTCTTACATTCGTGAAAATACATTCTTGCAAAGCTATTTATATTTTAAAGCGATTCTTACTATTATTAATTAGATTTGAAATATGTTTGTGCATAAATTTGTTTAAATTTTTTAATTATACATAATTTTAAATTGAAATTTCATTAAATATTTACTGTATCATAAATAATAAATATGAAGTTGAGTTTTTTTACATAAAAATAAATATTTACAAGTTAGTTAGTTTTACAAAGCTAAATAAAAGAATTGATTAAACTTAGAAATGATGTCTTGGTTTTTTTTGGAACATTTTCAGTTATACATTATTATTTAAATTTACAGTATATTAAATATATTTTTATTTTTATTTTCAATGGAATAAATATTTCCTACCCTTTTTTTAATTACATAAATTGTAATATATTTTTTACAATAAATAAAATATTCATTTAAAATCAGGTTAATTAGTAAAAAAATTATATATAGAATTTAAAAAAATTTCAACACATAAGAAATACCTAAAACAACGTATACTAGAATGAAAAGATGATTTGAAAACTTGTAAGAACCAAACTTCGTCTTAAAATTTTAAAAGATTATAAAATATATTATAAAAAATGAATTTATTCTATAAAATATTTTGATCAGTTTTATTTCATTATCTACTCAAAGACGTCATGTGATAGAAAAAAAAATATAAAAATCATATCTTAAATTTTAGAAAGTTGTCAAAAGAAATTTAGAGAAGAAGGTTAAAGAAATAATGAAGTTTTTCGAAATTAATAACAAAATAATTAAAATTTTAATTTATATATTTAACATAATAGAATTTTAAATCTTATTTATTTTCTAAATTAACTTTTTGAACTATATAAATGTCATCATTATCATGATTATTATGATATTGAATTATTATTTTTATTTTGTTATTTTTATGAAAGAAACTAATTAAAATTAAAGTTCAAAAGTAATACTTAATATTATTATTATACTATATATATTTACATTTAATATTTATATGTAATTATAAAATAAAACCGTTATATATCAAGTACAATATTATCATTTGTCTTAAATTATTATTCTATATAAAACTATTTACAAATATATAAATCTTAATTCACTGTAAAATAAAAAATAGTAAGAAAAAACTGTTATTATCATTACTGTTCATCTATATTATTTTTCTCTGTTTTCCATTTCGGAACATTATAACCATTCTTATATTTTCTTCTAAAAGCTATGATTTTTTTCAGTAAATAATCAACAAAAAAATTGGTGTTTAGAATCAACACAAAAGAATATGAAAGAAAACTAGCATAATAGAATATTTGGGAACTTGTAAAGAGTTTTTGTCATAAAATCACTAAAGATATGCTAAATTAAAGGCTAGTGCTATAAAAAAGATCTCAAAATCCAAAAATAGCATATCAATATCCGTACAGAGACAACACATTAATTATATGAAGAAATATGAAAAATCTTTGTTTATCTAAAGAATGTGAAAAAGTAAGTATTAAATTTCTGAACAAAAGCTTTATGGAGAATATGTATTTGGTTTTCCATTTAAGGATAATAATTGTATCTAGGCTGTCGGAACTATTTTGTATGTTTAATTTTTTAAGGTGTATGAGTTCAGTTCGGTTGTTGGACTTAGATAACACCTGTGCAGATGATATTTTTAGGGAAGACCCAAAGCACGATAGGGTTGTTACGAAGAGTAATCTTATATATACACCTGCTTATATTTATATTAGGAGCGGTAAATATAATGTCGTTATTTTTACATGTTTATTATGGATATATGGCGATATTTCCCGTTGCATATTTTTTGTTGCATATCTGTTGTACATGGCTAGTTGATGTAACCCTATTAAAATAGGGTTATGCGGTAGTAACAGAAGAGGGCCTGCGGATGGTACCTGAAAATCTCGGGTGACCATGGTAGGTAGTTTTTCTATTACAGGTAAAAGATTAATGTGTTTAGAATATTTTTAATTAAGATTTGCTTATCTCCAGGGAGAATGGTTGCATGTTGCATGTGCGGCAATAAAAGAAGAGTGAGTCTCCTGGTAAAGGTACGCTATTTTTTACGCACTTTCTTGACTGGTTACTTTTGGTGAGCCATAGCTGACTTGATCGTTGAAGTGTAATCAATAGGTAGGGCGTCCTCTGTCTCAACGAAGCCTTATTTTGGTGCGACAAAGATTCACTAACTCGGTTCCAGAAGAGGTAGATTCAGGAGGGGGCATTCAACCTCAAGTCAACTAGCAACTCAGTCAACCGACAAGAACATTTGGCGCCCACCGTGGGGCCTGCTAAAACTTGATCCCATCCACACTTTGGTTCGAGTTTGAAGACAAAGATGAGGAATAAGAGGCAAGTACCATTGGGACAAGAAGAAGGAGGCGAGGCTCCCACATTGCAACAACTTAAGGAGACCATCAGGGCTCTCCAAGAAGCCAATGAACAGTCCAGACAGGAGCATGAGAGATTATGAGAGGAGCTACACAAAACCAATGAGGATTTGCGGCGAGACCGACGTATCCTGGGAGAACGAGAGGTGAATCCGCCCGAGAGAGATTGTCTCGAGCCTTTCTCGCGGGCTATTTTGGACGAGCCAGTACCCACACACTATGTGGCACCCAAGATTACCTTCACTAGGGTAGAAGACCCCGAAAGTCACCTCACTGTGTTTAATGCCCAGATGATAATCTCGGTTGGTTCAGATGCAGTGCGATGCAAGATGTTCATGGGCACCTTCACAGGCACGGCCATACAGTGGTCCAGTGAACTCTCGGATGTCCATGTTACCTCTTTTGCGCAGTTCGCCAAGCTATTTCGAGAACAGTTTTATGAAAACCAGGTCAAACCCCCTGGTTTGTATGATCTCTTCAATGTGCGCCAGAGGGAAGGGGAGACGCTGAAAGATTACCTGAACTGATTTTGCCGTGAAAGTCCAGACTCACAACGAGAATGTCATGGTGTCCCACTTCGAGCAAGGGGTCACTCCAGGACCGTTCTACGACTCCCTTATTAGAAACCCGGTGAAATTTTTTTCTGTAATTAGGCGAAAAGTAGTCGTCCACATTAATATTGAAGAAGCGGTGTTAGCTAGGAACAGTGGTTCGCATTCTCGGCTGACTAAACTGAGAGAAGCAGGCAAAACTTCTCGGCCTATGAAGGTTAACGAAACTTCGACTTAGAAGAAGGCAGAAGCCAGACAACACCCCTACAAAAAAGGAGAATTCAAAGAAAGAAGCAAAGAGGAGGAAGTCTGTCCCAAGTTTTGTATATTGTACAAATAATTGATAAGTATACCCCAGTGGCTGAGAAGTTGAGGTTCCCCCAACAGACTGATAGAAACCTAGGAGGAAGAAAAGACATCTGGTGTGAATTCCACAAGGGATTCAGGCATAGTCTACCAGTTGGCCGAGCTTTTAAAGGAAGGTTTCTTGAAAGAGTATCTCGAAGCCGACCACGGAGAGCAACAAGGGGATGTTGTTCTGAGGGACTCACCACATGAGGTACCCATACATGCCGAGTTAAACATGATCTCGGGGGGGTTTTCTGGTGGAGGCAATACGACAGCTAAGCGTAAGAGGTACGCAAGGACAGTAATGACGTTGGAGGCAAAAAGTCACGATGACACACCGAACCCAGATCTCTATTTCACCAAGACAGACCTGGTGGGTATAGTCCCTCATGACAACGACCCGATAATGATATTCGTTGTTATGGTCGGGAGAAAGGTGCATCAGGCTCTCATTGACCAAGGGAGCTCGCCTGATTTGTTGTTTTTGTTAGAATTGATGGCTTAAACAAGGGGGGTGAATTGTTTATAAAATCTTTTCACAATCACTTGCTTCATAATGAAACTTTACCAATCAATCACAAATAAACAACTAAGGAAGACAATTAAACAATGATTCAGAAATTTGTTTCAGAATTTTAATCGATTAAAAATACGTTTTAACTGGTTGTTTATAGCAGCAACAGAAAATGAATTTACACAAACATTTATGAGAGTTAAGAGATAGAGAGATTCACACAAACAGATTATACTGGTTCACTCAACCCTGAGCTACATCTAGTCCTCAGAACAACCTCTGGGAATTTCACTATGTAATCAATCACAGATTACAACAACACACCACAAAGAGGTGACTTTGAATCCCACAAAGCCTACTCACCCTCTTTACACCAACACACACCTCAAGCCAGAATCACACTAATTTTACAGGATTTTACTAACATGTTTTCAATATTAGAATACAATTACAAGAAACTAAGAATGGTAGAAAACACCTGGAATTACAGAAAACCAGAAGCCCTATGACTAGTTCTTGGACCACAACAAAGCTTAAAAGCAATCTTGCTAAACTTGGAAAACTTCTTTCACAAACAGTTTGTAATCTCTCTTTCTTTTTTTATCTCAAATCAAAGTGTAAAACTTCTATATAAAACATTTGAAAGAAGGCTATATTTATAGCATTTGAAATCTAGTCGTTTAAGGCAACATAACATAGTCAAATCAATTTTGTTCTCATTTAAAACAGTTGAAACAGGTTTTCAAAAAACTGTTAGAACAACACTCATTTAACCAGTTGAAACCACGATTTAACTGGTTGAATGGGTAAGGTAGTTGCAAAACCAATTCAAAAAACAGTTTCAAAGCCTCACTGCCAGCTAAGTGACAGACAACCGATTGTCTTGACAATTCAATCGGTTGTTTTCCCTTTGCATGGAAAAACACTGTGTTTCTTTTAAAATTGATTGATCAAGCTTTGTGTAGGAATCAAGGACTGATCTTAACAAAGATTCTAAACAACCTAATCTAAACCCAAACCCAGAAAGCAGCACAACTTCAGGTTTCATATGGATTTGATACATCAAAGCTCCCATCTTCAACAATCTCCCCCTATTTGATGGATACAAATCCTTGGGATGCTTTTAGGAATGTTCTTTGTTTAGAATATTTTGAATCCTGCATTCATTGAACACACACAGGGTAATCTAATCCAAAACAGATATGCACCAGAAACTAGTTCTCACTAGGTGACTTCCAAAAGGAACATCAACCAAAATCGGATGAGAACCTAACAAACATACAATAGTGCATAAGAACAATTGGTTGTTTCGCAGGAATAACCGGTTAAAATTTTGTAAAACAAAGTTTAACATTTTATCAAAACTCAAATATTAAACCAGTGAAAGCAGTTCATAATAGCAATGTTCAAAGCAGAATGAAAAGAAATATAAAGAACGTTACAGAACCAATACTTCTCCCCCTATTTGTCTCATCAAATAGACAAAAGGAAGGATTAAAAACAACATAAAAACAAACCAAATGTTTAAAGACATAAACTATAAATTTTAAAATGAAGGACTGTCTTCCCTTTCGAATTGTAGTTCCAGAATATGTCTCTGGACTTCTTCAATCTATTCATCTAATGTTGAAAAATGTGTATCCATATTGTTGAATCTTGATTCACACATATCATGGAGGTTCCTTTGATTCTCAGCAAAGGTGTCCATACGATTGATCATTAGCCTTTCTAAAGGTGACATGGTTGTCATCCTTTCTCCCATGTTAGTGTCATTTTGATCATCCTCTTGAGTTGCAGCAGTTGGTTCATCTTACATTGCTTCCTCCTCAGGCTCATCACCTTCATTTCTTCCACTTGGGCCAGCTTGGTCACTATCCTTGCTCACCCATCTTCCACCAATCTTAGTAAATCCCATCTTACTATGGGATCCACTATTGATTTCACTGGAGGGCTTGATTACCTTAGCTAGCTCTTGATGTGATTCCAATAGCCACATAGAGAAAGGTTCTTGACCTTCTTAGGAATCAACTTGAGTTGGACAATAGTTAGGCACTTTTTCTTAGAATTGGATCATTGTTCTAAGTCAAGAACTCTC
>Ga0123342_1001797_pt1 | contig 36218 bp, 21 predicted proteins | sample Turbeawhitnodule_FD_89960 | JGI IMG/M metagenome (GOLD analysis project Ga0123342, IMG submission 89960) | Root nodule microbial communities of legume samples collected from Mexico - Turtle bean Mexico white nodule | ecosystem: Host-associated > Plants > Roots > Nodule | place: Mexico: Nepantla... | reverse complement strand
TATTTTTTTTTATACATATACAAGTAAAAAAAACATATATTTTATATATAATTAAAAAAAAAAAAAGATATATATAAAAAAATATATATATATATATATATATATATATATATATATATATATATATATATATATATATATATATGGAAGTAGTTAATTGGAAGTTGAGTGGTTTTATGGTAAAGAAAAGTTGAGAAGGTAGTGGGTGGTGCAGTGGATTCCAAAAACATTGATACTTATCTCTCCATCCAAGATAGCCGAAAGAGACAGAGTCAATTGTTTAAGGTTCTTTAAACCTTCTCAACCCAACACAACAAAATGGAATTGGTTCTTCTCATTTTGCTGCATCACTCAAAGAATTTTATTCTGCTTTAACACACATCTTCATAACTTTAGTAGAACTCAGGTTCCACCCCCACCATTTTTTCTTTTATCCTTTTTAAGAACCATCACTTCTTTTATTTCTTACTATTACTTATTTCTCATTTTTTTATCAACACAAAATCTTTTAATTTAGGATTCAGTTCGATCATGTAAATGAAAAATAAATACATATTTATTTTTACCTAATCACCTTATCCACCTAAAAATACATAAACTAAAAATATCTTGATTTAATTTTTAGGTTTTCTAGTTATAATATTTAGAGTTTAGTCCTTTTTATAAGTTATGGTTTATTAATTTTGTTATCCCAAATTATAAAATAATAATGAAATCTATGTGCAAAGATTCAAACTTAACCTAAATAAACCTCAACTTATACAGCATTTTAAAAAAAAAATACATTTGTATTAAATAAATCTTATTATTATATAATTTATAAATTTTATAGTTATACGATTATGATTAATAAGACTATTTATCAACTTCTTTAATTTCATTAAAAAATACGACTTTATCTTTTTTTTCCCTTCTCGTCTTTTCATTTTTCATGCGTTTTCTTTATTAATATAATTAACTACTCCGTCCAAACAAAAGTTAAATGATTGAGTTGATCCAAATTCTATTGTATTTTCCTTTTAAGAAAATCAAAATCTAAATATATCTAAAACTTCAGTTGATTTGTGCATACACTTTAATGTGAAACATGATTATTAAAATATAAATAAATTTTTAATATAATTAAATAGTAAAATTGAAATCACATACGAAATATAAGTTATAGTTCATACCTATATTAACTTTTTATTAACGTTTTTTATGAATTTTAATATATTTTTAAATTAAGTTGTAATTAATGTGTTAATATACAATTTATTTAAGATATGAAGAAACATAAACAAGTTTCTTATAAGTTTATTTTCTCTTCGATAATTATAAGATTTTTTTATACTACTGTTTTCAATTATTTTTATCAATATACAAGTTATAAATTAAAACACACATTAAATGTAAAAGAAAAACACGTTATCAACAAATAAAAAATCATTATTGATATAATTTTTAAGACAATTATTATATAAATCAACAAATTATGCACACAAAGTTCATAATTGCTGATAAAAAAAGAGTTCATAATTAAATAACATATATAAACTTTTTTATACTATTGCTAGTATACTATTTACATATTAGATAGTAGACTAAAATAATCAAATCATATTGATATCAATATTGTATATCAACACTATTTTTATATGGTATCCTTGTCAATAAGTCATAATGTGGACTATTTTTAAAAGCAAATTCTTCACAACTAAGAATACTAAATTAATTGACTAAAAATGATTTTTTTAAAATATTAAGACTAAAACTACATTTTATCCCAAATAAAAATGAATAAATAAAATCAATATATTAATTTATATTTTTTTAAAAATGGTTAATATAACTCTCACTATCATTTCTCTTGTTTGTAACAAGTATATAAAATATTAAAATAAATAGATGTAATTAATAGTAAAAATAATGAATATTTTTTAAATTTTAAATAAGATATACATAGCAATATTGTTTCTTATATAAACATAAAGAAAGTTATAAAAGTGAAGGAATACTAAGCTTTCCGTTAAATTATGACGATAGAAATAGAAAAGGAAAATTATATTAAGTACGATTTTTATTATTATTAATAATATACGAAAGCTTGTGAATCTTATGTGTCGTAAATTATTGAAGGTGACTTTTATTCCTTCTCCGAGTTTTGAAGCAATAACTTAGATTGGTTATTGTTTATTGAAGTAAAGTGGTAGAAGTAATTTTTGTAGTAATTAACAGATAAAAATAGATAGAGATTGGAGTTAAGAGTTAGAGATCGAGCTTCAATGGACACTTTCGTGGGTCTTTACCACACAATAGGTCTTATTATTCTTACTTCTAAGAGTGTACACTGCCATTATTTTTACTACATCCTATGTAAAATAGGATTTTCAACCTTATTTAAAGTTATGTACTATTGACTTACCAAATTGTCGAGTCGGTATCAAATCTTGTCGCATTGAATATTTGGCTGGTTAATTCTTTGTGTCTCAACATTAAACCTTTTGTCACTTCAGCTTTTCGGTTAGATAAATCCTAGTCATAATTAATCGACTTTTAGTCCAACAAGTCAAATTTATAATAAAGGTTAATTATAAAGAAAACCTAATTACTTTCTAAGAACATGAACATGGTTAAGAGAACATTGAGTCTATATCGACCTATATTAACCCCTCTAAGTAGAGTCAATATCAAAATGACGAGATATCATAATAGTCGAATACTCTTATTAGCAATATCAAAGGTGTAGTAAATGATATTTGTGAAGTGCATATGAGTAACTTACATGATGCTATATACTTGAAGTTAAACAGTGATGGAGACGTTGATCCATCCTCACATAGAGCAACTTGTGGTGGAATGTTTCGTGATTCTCAATGGTCCAGAGGTGTGATGTTGACACAGCTGAGCTAAAAGCAATTGTAAACGGACTTAAATTGAGTTATGAAGATGGCTTCAGATTTCTGGTGCTAGAATCTTATTCTAAGGTGGTGTCTAAGCATAAGCGATGGATTTGTTATTTTTCATGATGTTGCAGTTTTTGTTTCACACCTTACGGGGTGATGAAATTGTTTACAAGCTATAAATTCTTCTGTTGGGTTTTTGCTCACAGCTGTTTCAAAAAAAAAAGTCTAATTAATAAAATCGATGACCATCGGCGCAAGAGATCACTCTTAAAATTATTCCAAGTCAATCATGTTGTAATGCTTTCCCGCAATAACCTCAAAAGAAAAACGAGATAACCTCAACTTTCTTTCATTATTAATAATCTAAAAGCCAGTTCAACTTCTTCAACTACTTAACTCTCGCAAAAGACATCTCCAAGAAACACAGCCCCAAAAAGACAATTAAGCAAGGTAAATAAACAAGATACTACAATGCACAAGTTCTACATACATGACGCATCCTTATACAACGTTTAGCAATAAAATTGCAAAATACTGTACAGTAAGAGATATTTCTCTGCCACTAATTAATTAGAGCCCTACAACTAAGTGTGTAGAAAATCACAAGAGTCCCCCTTCCTGCAATGTCCACTCTCATGATACTTGCAAACTCCTCGTTGTCCCCCAAAAGGAGGCCTGGAAGGAGCTCCTCTGCCAAATGATGACTGCCTGTTCCAAGATTTACCACCATAACCAGAATCTCTACCGTGTGTACCACGATCCCCTTGGTTTGGGAACCGGTCTCCATTATGACTTTGCTCACTTCCCCACATGCCTGGATTCCCAGCTGGTGGAACCCAAACAGGATTGGCATTTCCAGGTGCTAGACCCTGACCAGATCCAACCCAACCTGCATTCACATTTACATGGGAACGGCCTTGACCAGGTCCAACCCAGCCAACTGCATTCACTGGAGGTAGCCCCTGATTAGGAGCAGCCCATCCTGGATTTGAATTTCCTGGTGCTGGCACCTGCGTAGGCATCCAGGTTGCGTTCATATTGGCAGGTACAACACCACCCCAGTTCATATTCTGATTTCCTGGCATGCCCATTCCCCAAGGCATATTGGGTGGAGCTGGAGAAGGAGCTGTGATGTTTGGCTGACTACTAGAAGCAGGTGGTCTCCAAGGCTCGGAGGTATTCATGCCCAGAAATCCAGGTGTGGGTAAACTGGGAGATGGATTCCCAGTGTTAAACGAGGCAGTGTTCTGCACAGATGAGGCATCAACCCAGGGGCCATGGGATGCTGGCTGGGCAGGCATAGCAGCAGGATTTGGTTGGGATGATACACCTCCCCAAGCCTGCAGTTCTGGCTTTGGAACCCCAGCAGAACCCCACCCTTGAGCTTCAGCATGAGAGTTGTGGCTACGCACAACCTGGTTTTGCATATTTGTACCTGCCATTTTGAGGTCAACCCCTGAAGGCAGAACAGGTGCCACTGCTGCCGGTTGAGGATGTAACTTAGAATTATCTATAGATGCTGAACTAATACCAGGTTGTGAAGAGCCTTTTTCTGGATTCTGCACAGCATGCTCTGCGTGCACTACCAAAGAGGCCTGCAAACCTCCATGATTGCCTGGGAATGAATTTCCTATGAGAGACCCAGGCAACTGGACAGGTGTTGGTGACCATTTATTTTCAAAAGCCTGCACCTTAGTCACACCAGGGGTAGTCTGAGGTGTAGGTGAAGGAAGATTTGTTGCTTCATTTCTACTACCAGCATCAGAACCCCAGCCATTTGCAGGGTTCTTGGGGACCTCAACTGCCAATGGAGATGTTCTATTTGCTAAAGAATTCATATTATCTTTAGATCTCCAACTTCCACCCGTTGTTTGTCCCGGAGAACCCAGTGTACTATGTGAATTTAAAGATCCACTATTTTGATCAAATGATGGTCTTTCTCCAACTTGACCTTCCGTACCTTGTGCAGACTTCCTAGAGTACGAGGCTGGGTAATGTAAATCATGCACCTTTTGAGCCTTATCCACCATCGATGGTTCTTTAGAAAAATTCCCTGCCAAAGCATCTGTTACGAGTATAGAATCATCTTGCTTCTCAGTTGTTCTCCAAATCCTCAAATCAGCAGGAAAGTATCCTGTGTTACTCCATTTGCGTAACTGTACCATAGAAAATGGTCCCTGAACTTTTCCGGAAGGATCCTGGTAATGCCATGTCTTTTCAGTTTCATTAATTTTCAAAGCTGAAGGAGTTATTCCGGCAGAAGATGGTGTTGCAGAAGCTTCCAATACAGCAGTAGAGAAAGAATCAGATGTTACCAATGATTGGTTACTTTTAGCACCACTCTCCAAGCTTGAAGAGAGTTTTTGCCTCTCCCAGCTATTAGATAGTTGTGATTCCCTATCTCTTCCCGGGTGCAAATGAGTATCATTCAGTACCTCATTAACATTAGAAGCATTTTCACCTTTGACTGAAAATCCCTTACTGGACAAATTTCTGCTGAGTTCCTGATTCGCATTGGAATAATTCCTCGTTCCACTCCAAGAATCATTTGAAACAGAAACACTTCTTGGAGAAACAATATCTCTCCCCCTCCTTCCAAAGGAAGTAGACCCTCTAGGTCTCATGTAGTTTTCTGCAGACGTAGAAAAAAAAAGGAGTTTACAAGTCCAAACTTAATTTTATTTAGTGAATCCTACAAGTTCAAACTGTTTTAACAACTACCTCGTCTTTTATCATCCATTTCATCTTCATCTTCTTCAGACTCATAACTGGGATCCATGTTCGGATCCACATGTATCTCTGGAATTTCCTCCAACCTACGTTGACGTTCTTCAGGTGTCTTCAAAAGCTGCAATTTCTCTACACATTCTCTGAGCGTAAGAGCAGTGGATTAAGGACCAAGACAAAATAAAACTGAGTTTTTTTTGTCAATTTAACATAATCATAAAAAACGTTTGCTACAAATAATATGATAACTATATTATAAACTAGTAGGGGGCAGCAAACATTATCCTGTAGGACAAAAAATTAAAACGATCATTATCCATTTAAATCCAAAGACTGGTGCTAGACAGCATAAAAAGACAATGAAAAATCCTTATGTATAGAAATTGTTCAATATCACCACAAACATTGTCTGAGAATTCTTTCAAAGCATTTATCCAACCATCCATCCATTTAACTGAATAAAGCCAGAGAAATTTTAGACTTCATATACAATAGACCAATCAACTTTAATTTCTTTATTTTGGTCACGTTTCACCAGGAAGCTAAGCTCCTCAAGCCGGTACAGAGCAGTTAATAATTAATAATTTACAGTTGAACTTTACTAATAATTTATGAATTATCAATTCCTAATTTATATGGAGCTGTGACAACAACAAATTTATAAAAGAGAAATACAAAATCAATCCACAGATTTCTAATCTCTACATCCTGATAATGTCATGGATGGGTGTTATAAACAAGAATGAAAGATGAACATTAAATTGGAGGAAAGAAAATCAACCAATGACGCAAGAAGTCAAAATACAACAAAAGGAAACGAAAAGCAACGAGGGCAAAGTACCGCCAGATATATCATTATACATATTTGAATATTAGATTAAAGAAAAGGATATTCTTTTCGGCGTCCTTTCTCACTGGCTCTATCACGGAGATGACTCAACCGCACTATCTCAGTCTCTAGCCACTGTATTACAAATATAAACATTTGAAATAGATTACAAATACCAGGAAATATATTTCAAAATTCACAGATACATGAAATGAAATGAAATGCAGATTTACTGACAGCACACCAAAAATTTAATTTGACAATTTAAAACTAAATTGGGACAATAAGTACACTACCAAAGTGAAGTTATCTTCTATTGACTTCTAAAGTGAATGTCAGTCTTTTTTTGAAGAGTTTCCTGAAGGTCTATACTAGGCCTAACAGATTTCAGCTTGAGATGATCAACAAGAAGTTTTAACCACAGAAAGAATATCATGAACCCTCCTACTTGTGATCAATGCAAACTAAAGGATGTAACCAGATAGAACGTAAGATTTTCTCAAGACTCGTGTTAAGCAGGAGTTGAATTTTCAGCAATCTAATAACAATTAGCATACTCACAGAAACCTATACATCGTTAAAACTGAATTTTTCAATTGACAGTTAGTTTCTTGAATACATCAAACAAATCATAGGTATAAACCACACACTGAGAAATTAGGATTTCTAGAAAGATGCATAAGAAAACACCTCACATGGTCCGAATAAAGAGTATAGAAAACAACTTACATCTTTTACTCTAACAGCCTGAAGCACCAATGCTTTGTCCTGAATGTCACCCTAGAAGAACAAATTTGAGTCATCAGTACAAAGTATAACATCTGATACCTGAAAATGAGTTTATTGAACATAAAATTACCACAGTCAGACGATTTATGAGACCACACTTTATGCTTTGGCGGAGACGTTTGCATTCATCCTAACAGAAAACCAGTCAATGTCTTAAGGAAGGAAATACATTAATTAATATATGCGAATGTTTAATTTGTTCAGATTATCAATTCTGAGAGAATCTAAAATACACAAATAATTAATTTCCACCATCATATGGTTAAGATTCTACTGCCAAATTAGTCATCCAAAGATTCGTGTATCACTTTCACCTCATTAGTCATCTACAGAGTGTCACCAAATTAGTCCCTAAAATCTAAAACATCAACACATTCATCACTATGAAGGATTATAGTGGTGGATACAAGAGGAGATATTAAGTGTTTTCAAGGGACTAACTTGTAGGTTTTTATTTTGAAAAAGTACTATTACGGCACACTGATTTTGAGAACCAATTTAAAGACTCACTCCATGGTTAAAAAAAATGGTTGCAATGCTGTCCCTGTAGCCTATTTTCGACAAATTGAAACAACCAGCAAGAAGTATAGTAGATTCTCAAATGCAATATTACCCTTCATTCAATTAGAATGTACTAGTGTTTGCGGATCTATATTGACCATTATCATGCCATGTTTTAAAGTGGGTAAGATCTACTTTTAAAATAAATTATTTTATTTAAGCATAACAGAATACCATAAAAAATGGAAAGATAAAAATACTGTCATTGAATCACCTCTGTGAACTCCTGATTTGAGATAATATCAATTGATACAATCTCTGTCTTGTTTAAATTTAAGATTTCTAGCAACGTATCTGTCATCCTTTTACCAACTTTATATGGCTCTGCTGCCTTGCATGTACCTGACCGTGTAGATAATTAAAAAGAAAACCAAAAATTAAAGTTTATTTGATATTGCACATATTGATTGCAATAATGTTATCTAGATATTTACCTACAACCTGAACCAGCCTATACAAGTCTTGCTTCTGACCACTACCAGAAATTCTTATTCTCACAAAAGAACCAACAACTTTATCATGAAACTTCTCTGTATCTTCAAGTAGATCTTCAACCAAATTACGTCGTAGATAAATTAAAGTAATATTATGGTTATCAATAGCTGCATAATCATCAACGTTAGTTTGAAGTCCTCTCTCATCACCCTTTTTGCGATTTTTACGCCTCTTATCTTTGCCAGCTTTCATATACGAATTGGGATTCCCATCTCCTTCCAAATGACTAACTTCTGTGTCAACAACACTTCCCTGCATATCTTCGGCCTGAGAATCCTCTTTTAGAAGGAAATGGGACTCAAGAAGCTTTAACATCTCAAAATGCCCCACTCTTGGTTTACCAAAAAGATTTTGAAGTCTTGCATCACATATAATCTGACTTTTTCGGCGCGGATCTCGAAGCTTATTTCTTTTAATATACTCAAGCAAAAGAGCCTGCACATCAAACTGAGATAATACAGACTTATCTCCATTTCTCATGTGCATAACAAACTCCAGAAGCTCTTTTGAAGCCCACTCCGCGCTGTCATTTCCAGATGGCCCATCAGCACCAGACACTGTGACTGCACCATGCAAGTTTCCTTCTTTGGAACGGGACTTACCCCGTTTCTTTGCCTTTCTTCTTTTAGAACGATTTGAATCATTTTCATAGGAGCTATCAGAATCTGATCCTCTATCGTTAGGGGCATCAAAAAGTTCATCCGGTGATTCCTCTTTAGAATGAAGCATATCAGATCCCTTCCAAGGGTTTTTAGCTTGAGTGATTTCATCAAATGTTAGAGACAGTTTTTCTTTTAGATCTATGTAGTAGTCCTTGAAGAGATACTCCCAGCTGTTTTTGTCATCAAAATCTATTTGTCCCTGCACCAAGCATGAAAAATAATTATTACTAGCAAAAAGGAAATGCCTGGTGTAAAGTCAATATAATATATCTACATTTTATGTTTAAAATATACTATTCATAGGGGACATGTCAAACTCTTACTGAATCACGGGGAGCCCCTAACAGACATAGCCTATATAAACATCCAGTAGATAAAAGCAACTATTTTACAATGACTAGGCCAGACACTATTTTTGTTTCATGGTAACTTGGTTTCTAAATGCTCCTTCCGATAAACTTATGGGGATGTTGTGGTTAGTATCCTTAGGTACATTAAGAGTGCATAAGGGGACGGGGATTTTGGGGTCAGTATCCTTAGGTACATGAAGAGTGCACCAGGGGAAGGGCTACTTTTGTACAGACACAGGCTATACCGCAGATGACAGTTGTTATGATACCCTAAGAAGATTTGGGTTATTGTATACTTGTTGAAGGACACTTGGTGTCAGTGAAAAAAGCAGAGCAAAACATTGTTCAAAAATCGAAAGCAAAGGTCATGTACCACACCATGGCAGCATCAAACAATGAACATCAACATATGTGACAAAAGCTGTTGTTTTAGGAGCTTCAAGCCAACCAAAGTCTTTTCTGTGATAATCACAACTATAGAGATTGACAGACATTTTATGAAATGAAAGGTTCATTCAACTGAAAAGAATGACCTTACCTTTGTCAACTCCAACAACCAGTTAACTAAGAGAGATACTTAAATGACCTCAAGTTACTTTATTCATAAACAAGTTTACCAGCTCGGTACATATAGGCTCCTAAAGAGTGGGGAATGTTAGGGTTTAACACATGCGTCATAGTTATTATACTTCATGCGTATATTATATAATTTCTCAAAATTACTTGGTATTGTAATCTGTCATGTATCCAAAATAGGAAATCGTGCCAATAATCAGACTAACTAGTCACATGTTAACACAATTAAAAAGCTTTTGATCCTAGTAATTTTCAAGCATATTTAAATTCTATATTATGAATCTCCAATCCCCCAACAAAACTGAAAAAGTCAGATCCCCGCATCCATCTGTTTTAAACCCCAGTCATCAATCTTAGATAGCAGCCAGCACCAACTGGATACCAGATATTGGAATGACCATAATTCTGAAGACTATAGATACGAGCTAAATTAATATTACACATATAAAACCTCAAAAAATATATAAAAAAAGGACTTAAATACGCTTTTAGTGCCATTAAAACTATTGAGTTTTGACTTTGGTCACTATAAAAATTGTTCATTCCTATAAAATTTGAAATCACTTCTTTTTGTTCTAATGAAGTGTGAATTTCAGTTTTGCCCCTGTAAAATACTTTTCTTTGATTTTCATCCCTCTGAACTTTTCACTAACAGTTTTTAGTCCATAATATTCATTTTAAGATAGATGAATAAAATTTATTTTACGAATTTCAGGAGTTTTTTTAGGTGACAGATGCCGACTTTGTATTACAAAACTAGTATTTGTGACTTCAAGTGACAATTCAACTTTTTGTTCAACACATAAGTAGTTAGTTAGTGACATATAACACTAGGAATCAGAAGTAATATTCAATTTTACATGGACCAAAACCAAACCTCACATATTTAGTCCCTTCAATAAAAAAACTTTTCCCTCTTAGTCAATGTTATCGATAACCAGTTATAGCAGCGCCATAGCAACAACCGATGGCGGATGTACAACTTGTCTTCACAACATGGCAGTGACGATGCGAGTTTCTCATGACGAGTCCTTTTTTATCCACGGAATGCTAGCGCTGAATGTAGATAGCGAAAAAGGCGGAAAGAAACCCTAATGTGTGCAACAACACGAGGCATGAGACCCATCCAAAAACGAAGTAGGTTGTGCACCGACACAAGACCCATCCGAAAATGAATTAGGTTGTGCAACAGCACAAGACCCATCCAAAAACAAAGGATTTAGGTGGTGCGAGAAATCCTAATATGCAACAACAAGAGAAACCCTAACATTATATCATGCCAAGTATTCATTTTGTTAAAAGGAGCTCAGTCATACCTTGCCCAATTCAACCTAATAACCTACCCACATTAGGGCAACCTCTCCTTCTGTTTTATTCACTCTAGTTGTTGCTTGCCACTCACTGCTAGTTGTCGCTAACAATCCTGCTAGTGCCTTCGTCACCGCTATTGCAAGTGTTTCAGGTGTTGGAGAACCAATAAAAGAATGTAACAAAAGTGGTGGTATTGTTATTGGATCTTCCCATGCTTCTAAGAAAGGTCCAAGTGCAACTTCAACCCAAATAAGATTCAAATTGGGGTGGGGTTGAGAATGAAATGCATGATAACTCTGACTCGGGGTTTGAAAAAATTACTTAATTTTGACATGAGTTTCTCTAAAGGGGAAGAGGAGGAGGGATATGCCCAAAAGACAATTATGTTGGAATTGAAGAGTCACATAATTAGAAATTTAAGACATTTTTCTATATTTTGTTGTTATTTGAAGTTTTGAACTTGAAATTTGTGGTATAACAGAGGCAGAGCAAGTCCAGGAACCTTTCCTTGACTTCTGTATTTTTCAAGCATATATCAATATTTAAATTCTATATTATGGATCTCCAATCCCCCAACAAAACTGAAAAAGTCAGATCCCCACATCCATCTGTTTTTAACCCCATAGTCATCATTCTTAGATAGCAGTCAGCATAGTAGTTAGTATCTTACAATTCACGATACGTATCGTACTAAACGATACGGTTTCACCCTCCCGCAATACGAATCATGTGAAGATTTTTTTTTGTCCCTAAATCTTAGTTGTATCGTGCGATTTGCACGAAGAATCACTGAATCGCAAAACGAAACGATTCCGTATTGTGTGAATCAGTGTGGATTTTAAAAAATGAGTAAATAAAAAAATATAGACATAATTTTGTTTAATAACATGTATGCACCACATTATTTTTTTAGAGGTTGTGTTTGGTGAAATTGTGTGGTATATATATATACATATATAGACATATATATATATATATAATTTATTGTATCTTGCATGTATACATATCTTATATATTTAAGTATTTATTAAATTTTTTAATGTTTATGAATTTTACGATTCACGATACGATACGAAACGATTCATAATATCAGCTCTCCGATACACTACTTGTATCTCAATTCTACTACCATGGCAGCCAGCACCAACTGGATACCAGATATTGGAATGACCATAATTCTGAAGACTATAGATACGAGCTAAATTAATATTACACAGATAAATGCTCAAAAATATATAAAAAAAATTACTTAAATACGCTTTTAGTGCCTTTAAAACTATTGAGTTTTGAGAACTGGACCGAAAGGAATAGATAATGAGATACCAACTGACAGAACAGAAATGGAAAATATAGAAATGGGTATGCCCAGGCTTAGCAAACAATGCAGAGCTTGGCTGGCAAAAAAACAGTGGCCATAGGTATTAGTAGGTTTGTGTTAAAACAGGAAAGAGAGCATTGCATATATAGGAACCTGATTGTGTTAGTAATTAAGACAGTTTGAATGATAAACATACTTTATGAAGCAATTTTGGCCAGAGTTAAAGAAAGTTTGATTGGTTAGTAGAATAATTCTTTGGACAAGGTGTCTAAAATCCATCATGGTCGCACAACTATAGCACATAAAATGCAGCAATTTTGGCCACTATTGCTGCTGTGACGGCCTTTACTGAAATCCACTCCATTATTTAAACTTTGTATAGCACAATATTGCCAAGTTAATATGCAAGTACATGAATGTGGAAAAAATCTAAAATATAACACAAGATAAAACATGAGAGAGAAATCAGCAACAAGAGTAGTAAATATTAAAATAACAAACACTACCACTTTGAAACTACATGAAGCACTGCAAAAGGATAAAGAATAATTCCAAAACGTACATCATTTTCAAATAACAATTTGCATATGACATGAAAAGGAGGTAGGAAGGGATTTTGTACCACATTGCTCCCCTGCACATTCTGTTCAATCAACATTACGGTTCTCATGCATGTCTCACAAAATCCCTTGTTTCCCCTGACACATAAGATAACAGCATCTTTGATGCATCCCTTGCACAAAGAAAACGTACATGTATAGCACATATAGTTTGCATTCCTCTCACAGTTGCTGCAAAGATGCCAACCTAGGATCATGTGAAGATCAAACATATGGAAAGTCAGATACAGTAAAGCAATGTATTACAAAGATGACTTGCAAGTCTGATACCTTAGCATTCAAAATAAGATCAATTATGGATTGTTTCAGTGGAATATTTATGTAGTTGGTTCTCACCCCTTAATGACTAGCTTTTGAAAGTGAGTTCTGCAAGTACTTGGATGCTCATTTAATTAGTATCATAATTGATTGTCGATGCCTCAAAAATGGCTACCTATGGAGGCTTCTGACTAGTGAGAGTTTTGACCAACAAAGAAGTTGAGTGTAGTTTCTTAGAATAAATTGTTGTATACTGAAAGTCATATTGAGATGTGCTTTTAGGGGAGGTTCTATGATAGGGACTTGGACATTATGAGTACCTAATAATGTACCTAAGGGAAGCTTAATAAAGTTTTCAAATGTTTGGTTCCCCCCATAGCTAGTTTTTTAGGGTGGAATCTCCGAGTATTTGTATACTTATCAATTTAGACACTTGTCACACACCATATAAAACACACCTTAATTGTGTCCCAATTAAAAAATAATTTATTCCAACTCAGACACTTCGTCGACATAGCATACATAGACACCTCTCTCACATGGGGCTTGAGCACGGGGCCAACACTATTTATTGGCTAAAGACTTGATAGACACTCCTATCATAAAAAAAGTAATTTATGTTATAAAAATTGCACGTCTCAACATTTTTTTCTGAGCCTCCTGTTATGGAACTTATTAACTAGTTGTTTTATCTATGAAGAGATTTGTTTCTTAATATTCCAATTGTGAGGGTCATTATTATGTGAAAGCAGAAAAGCAAAACAACTGTTTTGTAGAATGTAATGTAGATAAATCTTAATTCTCAAAAAAGAATTTTGACATGTAGATGGACTATATATACACATGCACACACACAGAGTCATGTCCATGTATCCTATATTTTGGACATTAGTTGTGTATTGGAGTCTGAATCGTGCCAAATGTATGTCTCCCTTCTTCATAGTACAGGATAGACAAAGCAAACAATGTGAACAACAATCTAACTCGACAAGTTAATTTTGATTATTGTAATCCAGTTACTGTTGGGCAATGAGTATGTTAATATAGATGTAAGTCCACATGATAGGATACATAATGATAACATACAAGGAGATATTAGAGTGGCACTTGTTGAGGAAAAGGTGATGAAAAATGATTAAGCTAGTTAGGACACTCGCAAAAAGAAGATCATTGGAGACATTGGTGGGGGGAATAGATAACATGATTTTTAACCATGTGAAAAAGGGGTAGAGAGAGGACCACGAGCATTGGAGGAAATTAATAAAAGGAATCTATTGGTAAATAGTACCCTTGAGAAATTGGTGTGTACTCAAAGTAGCCCAGTATTGTCATGTAATCCATATAGTCAATCTTTCCCAGTAGAATATGACTGTTGTTGATGTTATTGAATGTTGTACAATAAAGTGCTAACCAAAGCCAAAAATAAGGGCAGCATATATGAGAATGCAGGAGTGGAAGAAACACACAAGAATGAAAAGATATGTGAAAAGCCTATCAACAAAATGAGGACAGAAATGGATCTATGTGGTTTGGTCATGTGAAAATAAAACTAAAAGACACTTTAGTGCAAAAAGTGGGTCAAATGGAAGATAGTGTAACTAAAAAGGGTAGTGCAAAACCTTAAAGACGTTAAAAGAAACCATTGAATGGATCCCAGATTTTATAAAAAAAATGTTCTTTGATAGAGCGCAATGAAACTAACTGAGTTCATATGGACAACTGCGCCTAAAGGGAGAAGGTAACCCCACAAAAGGGAGAAGGTAACCCCACAAAAAATCCTTCTATCTTATTGAGATCATGGTCAGCTCCAAAAAAGGACACCCTTTCTAACTTTTGAGGAATATTTTACCCAAAAACACTCAACAATTATGTTCCAGGTGTAAAAACGGATTTTTAACGCAATATCATGGCAAGGCCGCTGTAGCACCAAAAAGATGATATAAAAAACTCCTCCACCATATGAATTCGATGGCATCCCAGGGTTGCTCCGCTCTGCTACCCACTATAGCACACTATTGACTACTGTGTAGTAGGCACTAGTACCCTAAAAGCCTAGCCAAAATTGAAGTTGTGGATCATATTTTTAAAACCTCGAATTTAATTTATATATGCTACCGATGCAAATCATCTTGTACACGTGCATCTAATAGCATTTGACAACTTGACCATATGATTTTATTCATTAATGTGATGGCGATAACATAAATTCCTATTGGGTGTTTTAGGCTAACAGTGTATGGAAATTAAAATCGTCTTAAATAACTTCACAACTTCAAATGTTAGGTGTCACCTACATGACACCAACAAATATTCAAACTCCAAGCCCAACTGTTAGTTTGATCTCCAAAACTTAAAAGAGTTCAAAGAATAACAAGGTTATAACACAATTAGCAAATTAGAGCAAACAATGAACTGACTGACCACAGAATAAGGTATGAAACATACCGCAATTCCACTTTCCCTTGGCTCGAAAGAAAGCCTCATCACGATTAACGCAGGAAGGATGGTATGCCTTGGGACATCCCCTGTTGAACATCAAAGAAAAGGCAAGGAATTTCCATAATAAACGTAAAAACAATGGATACAACTAGAAAAATAAGAACAATGCGACGACAAGTAAAAAATTAAGAGTCACCTGCGGTCACAAAGCACAAGATCACCCCCATCGAAGCAAATGAAACAAACATCTTCTTCCGTCTTTTTCCTGGACGCAACTCTCCCTGTAGCTTTAGCATTCTTCCCAGCCCCACGCTTCCTCTTTCCACCACTCACACTCTTCTCCTCCTTCTCCTCTGTATCTTCTGTTTTTGTCATTCCAGCATCAGCATCAGCATCTTCTTCTTCTCCTTGTTGCTGTTCTTCTTCCCCTTCATCCTCTTCTTCTTCTTCCTCATCCTCTTCAGCTTGTTGCTGTTCCTCTTCTTCCTCCTCCACTCCTTGTTGCTGTTTTTCTTCCTCCTCTTCCTCCTCCTCTCCTTGTTGCTGTTCATCTTCTTCTTCTTCTTCCATCAAAGCGTCTTCATTTGCGTCTTCGTCCCCAATTTCGTCCTCTTCCGCATCAATTGTCAAATTCGCTTCCTCTTCCACGTTCTCCATCTCCAAAGCCATGTCGTCTACATCGGTTACCTCAGTCCCCTTCTCCTCAATTACCTCGTCCATCGCATGCGTCCCAACGCCCGCGTCGGATTCAACCGCCGTCTCCATCGTCGCATCGGGTTCAACAGCGACAACCTCTTGAGCAGCGGCGGCGCTCAGCTCCCCTACGGTATCGGGCTCAGGGTCTCCCACGGCTGCGTAGGCGTCGGTGTGGCATTGTGCATCAGAGTGTGGTTGGAGTGGAGCTTCGTCATCGTCGGCATCCATGGAGAACAGAATAGGGATTGTAGGAACAACAATTTGAACGTTTAATTTAGGAGTGAATTAAATAAAATTGAGAAAATGAAGAGATTTAGGGTGGTTGAGGGTGTGTATGTGTGGAGAGGGTATATAGAAGAAGGTGACGGGAAGGGAATGGGAATGGGACGGAGAAGGGTGCGAATGCAAAGCGAAGTGCTTCTGTCTCGTCTTTCTCAAAGACTAAACTATCCTTCATTCGTCCTCAGAATCACCATCTTCTTGCGCTGTGCCCTAACAATCACACTAGGTCCACCTTTGGCCCGATAACTTCGCTTCAGATTACTTTTTGCTACCGTCTCTCAAACACTTTTTATTCCTTTCTTTTTCTATTCGCACCTTCCTCCCTCTTTTTATACAAATATTTTCTCAAATTAAGAAGATATCTTTGAAAATATGTAGATTTTTTCCGAAACTGGTTTCTGATATATTATTCAAATATTTCATGATTAAGTTCTTCGATACATTTTTTAAATAAATCACTTGATGAAATTTTTAGTAACTTTTTATTTTCAGATGCTTTCTTTATGTTATGATTGAATTTTTAATATTATTTTAGATTTTTTTAAATAAATTTTATCTCTCAAAATGTATTATTAATTATTAATATAGTAGTGAAAACATACTATAGTGCACGTGTATGTTCACCGTTCTTTAACATGCATAAATATTGGATGAATAATTTAGAACATGACCATGATAACTCACTTAATTTTAATTGGAATGGTATAATCAATTAAAAGTTTAAAAAATATTTGTATAGTTAAATATACTTAAAATATAAATATATATATATATATATATAAATATGTATATGCATATATTTTAAATAAAAGTAAAAAAATAACAATTTGAAAAAAAAAGAAATTAGTGTTTCATTATTAGTAGAAAAATATTATTGGTAAAGACACAACAAATGATCAGAAACCACGTCCTCAAACAATTATGGGTTATAAATTGTATTTTTTTTTCCAGCTCAATTTATTTAACCTAGTGTTTATTCAATGTATTTCCAAAACGGGTTTTTTAAATGTGTTTAGATGATTAAAATACATTTTAAAAAATGTTTTAAATAGTATTTTCTTTTACGTGTATTAAAGGCATTGTACTTATTTGATTAGTTTTCAAGTATGTATTAAATGCATTGTAAATATATAACTTATATTCAAAATATATTTAAGTATCAATTATACTCACAATAATTAGTATATTGTTTATTTAGATATCACCACATATCTTTACATAAAACCATTCAATCATATAAAACAATATTAAATAACGCATAAAATTATTTTCATATTCTACGGAATGACTCGTGAACATGGTTACCAATTAAACTACGTTAAGAATTAAAATCAAAGAATCAAATAACAAAATCACAACCTTATTTATATATATATATATATATATATATATTAACTACTTAAAATTTGCTTTCCCAACATATTTATATTATTATAAGAAAAATATGATCCACCAATACATTTACATTATTATATTTTATTTTATTGATATTTCTCTATCTATTACTAGATTCATGTGATCTTATATCTGCATCCTATGAAGTTCAGACACTCCTCTTAAATGTTGTATCGGACACTGACACTCGTATGACACTTGTAGGACATGTATAGGTGAAGTGTTTAATTCAAAAAATATTTGTTAGATTTCTGACAATTTTAATACGGTTCTAACACAATTTTAAAAAGGAAAAATACATTAACTTTCTAAAAATTCAAACTTTATTGTATAAATTGTGAACCAGTCACGAAAAACATCTTTCTGCTTCAAAAAATAATCTTGAACAGACTTGTGCATATAAATCTTTATTGTTAATTTATATAATTCATAATTATATAATATATAGATTCATGTCCCCGTATCTTACATTTTAGAGATTTTACGTATTTCTATGTTCGTATCGTGTGGGCTCAGCATTTCGTATCTATGTTACACATCATATGTCACCGCCATTTAATATCTCCTTTGTCCCCTCTCTCTTCCTCGTTCTCATCTTCTCATTCCTCTTCCTTCCACTCTCTTGCGAGAGATAGTGGAAAAAAGTAATTTTATTTTCGTTTTCAAACTGCATCGTCAACACAATAGAAATTTAAACTCTGTGTTGTTGTATCTCTATATATAGCACCATTGTTCTTTTTTTATTCAACTAAATTCTGAGAAGTGTTCAGTTTGATCGTTCAGAAGTTAAATCTTGAAAGCTTCAATTGCCCTTTTGCCTTGCTGATAATTCTGGAAATATATGTCAACATAATTCTTCATTGGTTTGTATAACACTGGCCTTGACTCGTTCACTAGCTTGTCCACTGGTTTAATCTCTTTTTCTGAATCTGGGAGGAAGAACATTGCCACTGTCAGCCTTTCCTTTTCTGCATTAACCACTGCCCTGTGCAATGGACTCTGGAAAATTCCATTGCTCATTATCTGTTAACATCATTCATGGAATCATGGACAAGCTTTAGTGCTGTATCGATCAACTCTATTCATTACATGAATCAATGAATTTAAAGTATAACACCAAATTCATATAAACTTTTAATGAAGTAACTTAAACTGTTAATTTTATGTTATTCTAGATATGCGAGATTACTGTAATTTATTTTCCATTTTCTGCAAGAATACGTAGAAATGTTTATCCAAAACAGGACTTAAGAAATCCTAGTTATTACCTCTATTTGATCACCAACATTAATCACAAGAGCATCAGGGATAATTGGAACTTTAAACCACTTATCATCTTTGAGGACTTGTAAGCCTTCTACTTCTTTGTCTTGCAACAGAAAAGTTATGGTGGATCCATCTGCATGTGTCTTCAAACCGAGAACATGATCAGGCATTGGACATGGAGGGTAGTAGTTAAATCTCAGCATCGTATCTCCTCTGTCTCCACATTCATTCAGGAAGCAATCCTCTTCCAAGTTCAGGGACTTTGCCATGGCCTTAAGAATTACTTCACTTAGCAGCTTTATGCTTTCAGTATACTGTAAAACAGTACTCCTGCATTCAGACATCCACTGATACAATGTAATGTAGATACGCAATTGATGGAGGAGCAATACTTCTGTCACTAGCCCAAGAGAAAAAAGGAGGAAATTGCTATGCTTGGTTAAACTTCAAATATAGGTCTATTTTTTAATAAACTTCCTAACATTTGCTTTTCTTTTTAAAAATAATTCAAGCATCTTAACTTTTGAAGAAATTAAATGCGATAATTTTGAGGTACAGAGGTAATTGATGAGAGACTGGATTCATTTGTTGTTTTCATTATTTTCATCGGTGGTTGTTTCATTGTTGGTATCTATTGAAAAAAAATGGAAGAGTCTGACAAAAGTTATAAAAGATTTAATTGCATATCTGATTTAGTTGATAGGTATGAAGGATGCAAGAGACCCTTGATGGAATTCTTATTCTAGTGGATCACCAAGGAGAAAAGCGAATCACATTAAGAGGTTCATCTTGTGTTTTAGTTTCAATAATTTCGTTAATATTTTCTTCTCCAAGTAAAGGTAGAGAAGGTTGAGGATAGGTAGCAGTATCATGCAGAATATGAGATTGAGGAAAGTGATCATCGTAAAAAACAACATTCCATGAGACATCAATGTTGTGAGTTTTGAGATTATATGCAATGTATCCTTTCGGGTGTTAGGGTTTTGAAGAATTCTTGAAGTTCTTGTTTAGGAAATTCATATTTCCTATAGCAGACACTTTTTGTTTGACATGTTTTTTTCACAGTGTGTGCAGGAAACAGCAGAGGTTGCTGCATTAATGTTGGTCTCGAATCCTGTAATGAAACTATTGTCAACTATTTGACCTTTTTGTTGAACTATAAGAGAAAATTTTAGTAGTAAGTGAAATTAGACCCATTTAAATAACATGTGATCTAACATTTTTGTATTAATTATTTAATTATTGTAAAAAATGCATACCATGATTTTTTTTTTCTCTCAGAACAATTAAAGTAATCATTCCACAAGTGTATTTTGTGTTATAGGAGTATTTAGAGTTAGGTCTAAAATTCTCAAGCTCATCTATAACTCTTAATTTTGTAAAGAATTATATGATAGTGAAATCTCTTTGTTTTAAAGATGAGGCCTCCATTTACAAATACGAAATTCTTAAGATATTTTCTTGAAAAAAATCATAATTTTTATCTTTCCCACTTTATCTATCCATAGAATGCTTTACAAAACCACCATAGTATTACAGTCATGAAACCACCATAGCATTACAGTGTTTTCAAGCTTGATAAGAGATATTTTCTTTTAGTTCAACGACAGTCCCATCAAAAAGTCAACCTTATTCTTAACCTCATCACAACAATCGCATAAGTGACAATTATTAGAATTAAGAACAGGAGAAATCAAGATGTGGCAGGATTTTCAGTAGGTGAAGATGTCATAAATCAGAAATACGCAGAACTCTTCTCTCTGCTCTTCAAAAGAAGAGTTTTAATGTCATCTTAGATTTATTTCTACAAGATAGCATCTTAACATTCATGATGAAATATGAAAAGATGAATGTGCAAAGAAGAGAAGAGAAGAACAAGGGAAGGCATGGACAAAGAAAAACTAAATTGTTGGAGATGACAAATCGACTAGAGATGAGTGAGTAGATTTAATTATATATAAATGGGTAGAAACCTTATCTCATAAGCCAATTTTTCAGGATTGAGTTATGATTGAAGTTCACTTGAGAACCACACTTAATGAGGTTTAAGTAGAATCTTTCGGTGGAGCTAGCTATTAGTATCAATGTCCTAGCTAGTTATGCAAAAGAACATTCAGGTTTTCTAAGAGTTGAAGAGGCTAGGAGTTGTATACCTGAAATCATCGGGTTTTTGAGGCCAAAATTTGAACTCCCTCTGGTCTTCAGGCAGCACCTTTAGGTATACTCTGTCAGTCCAATCAAGTCTTTGATTTGCCGAATATATTATATCATTGCCATACCCTTGAACATTTTTTGGTTCCCTACCACATTTTTCCTTTTCCTCCTTTGGAAGATGAAAGAATTGCTTTGAAACTTCTCTCACTTTTTCCAGAAACGACCTTTCCATTCCATGGTTTATTGCCTGACAATTCCACACAGCATATTTGTTTATAATAGATATTCCAAGATGATTTTGCCAATTTATATCAAAGAATGCAGCCCCTCTAAATTTACACGTGTGGTGACATCAAGTAATTAAAAGGGATACCTGAAAGCAGCCCCATGAATGAAGTGCATGGTGGAGTTTAGCAAGCTCTTGTTGTGCTGCAGATGGAGATGAGAGAAGATGAAGGTCAAGCACAGGAATACATTCATCATCTTGTGATGGAACAAGAGCATCACGAAATCCAGCACCACCTTCCTCGTACAAGTAATTTTTTGGCAGATTTTGAGGATTCAACAGCACTTCTTGGACAGGTTTGCCAATTATCTCTACCACACCGGATTCCGCCATCACATATGTGAAGAAGAGTTGTAGGAATGAAAAGGTCAAGGGGATGAACTTGACTAAAGAAGCATGGTTTTATCTTTTTTATATGCTTTTGCTATTACCATGGTGGAGATGCATAAGCATCATTATTTTTTTAGACTAAACAAGAGTCGTGTTGTTTCTGTTTTCATTAATTATTCTTTTTACATCAAACTACAGGAATACAGGAACACAACGCACGAGATTATCTTTATTTTTATTTTTATTATATTCATATTTTTATTGAAAAATAAAAAATCAAATAATAATAAAATAACAACAACTAAATAAAATAATAAAAAAAATAAAAATTATAACTAAATATCAAATAATAAAAAAAAGATTATAATTTAAAAAAAATATGAAGATATAAAAAAATCTGTTTCACGTAGAAATTATTTTACGTTTAAGAAACTCTTTCGTTTCATGTGAGAAATTATTTCATAATTAAAATTTAAAACTGTTTTCATAAAATGACAATATATTAGTATTAAAAATAAAATAAAATTAATTATAAGAATAATTAATTATTTAATAAATACTTAAAAAATAGAAAATGATTAAAATATATAAAAATAAAATAATAAAAATAAAATGAGAAAAAAAATTATATAAAAAAAATTATAATTGAAAATCGTATAGACAAAGATTCTTTTAACACCAATACATCAATTAAATAAATAAAAAATGAAACCTATTAGTATCAGACTCTGTCACATGTAAATTGTTTCAAATGTTAGAAATAAGCAAAAATATATATTTTTAAATTATGACACTCGCAAAAGTTTTTTCTATTTCTACCGGACAGACACTGCATTATTGTGTATTGTTTATTGTATTCAAATCATTAATTTTTTATTGTAATTAACATACTATTGTGTTGGTTATTTTTTTTAAATTTTTAAATTAATAGGTCTTTATAAAAATACTATGTAGTTTAGATTCTTAATTTGGATCAGTAATTTTTTGTGGTGAAGATTTTTTTTTTCTTTGAATATGTTGTCAAAAGAATATGTTATCGCTGTATAAGTTTATAATTAAGGGTTATTATAAGTTTAGAGAGATTTTTAGGAATGGAGAAAGGAAGTTTTGGTAGTAAAAATATTACCTCTATTGAGAAGTTAATTATCATATCTGTTTAACAAAACAGAATATTGACTACATGGAAGAATGATTAAGAATAGAATGCATAATAGTTGTGAAATTATAGATGTTAGGATGATGTGATTATATATTATGTGTATAATTGTGAATAATTTATAGTAATAATTTTTGTAATAAGTAATACATTTTTTTATACCGGTAAGGAGCAAGTAAATATTTATAATTCTTACTATGACCAGTGGAAAAAATTTATTATATTAAAATAACATAATTTTAAAAAATAAAAAATAACCAGTGTTTATTTCTTAGTTGAGGAATTATACAACTATTTTTGTATAAAAACCCGTAGGATGGTTCATATATTTTATCAAATAATAATCTTATTTTAATTTGATAAAAATCCAACATTGATTGAAGATGAGTGAGTACAAACCTCGATGAAGTTGAATTAAGCTTAAAGTCCACTTCATAATATCATATCAGAGTCATTAAAGCCTATCTTATCGAGTGTTTATTGGATTTATCGTATCACATGTTATCTGACGGTTATCGAACCATCCATAATATGTTGTCTCACGTACGAACTGTCAATCTAAGTGTGAAAGAAATGTGTTGGAAATTGAAAAAAAATGTGTTGGAGATCGGTTTTACGGGTCAATGTGAGATAGCTAACAAATAAAATTATATAATAAAAAATAAACTAAAAATAAGATTGTCGATACAAAAATAGTAGTAATTACAAAAACAATATTATATATAAAATGCATAAACATCAAAACAACATATTCACAAGAAGTTGCAGGGAACTGCAATTATTTTGAGAAGGATACATGTAGTAATTATCTAACAACTAAACATGCAATTTATACTAAGAGATCATAACTTGGAATTTGGCTGCATCTTTATTCTCTTTTATCTGACTAAATCAAGAGAAGCACTGGGCTTAATCAAAACTTAAATCTTTGAAGCTTCCATTGGTCTCTTCCCTTGCTGGTAATATTGGAAAAAGATCTCAACATAATTTTTGACGGGTCTGTATAACAATGGCCTTGTCTCGTCCACTAGCATATCCAACGGTTTAATCACTTTTTCTGGATCCGGGGTGCAGAACATTGCTGCTGTTAACCTTTCCTTCTCTTTATTTACCACTACTCTGTGCACTGGGCTCCGGAAAATTCCATTGCTCATTATCTGTTATTAATCACATTCAAAACAAGCTTTTCTGTTGTATCAATCAACTCTATTCACAGGTTTGCTCTTTGCATGAATCAAATGATGAAATTTCATTCATGAATGATGCAGTTATAATATGAATATTCATCAATTAAAGAATGATAGTCACAAAAGTCTAACTAGAATAAGAAACTTCAGTTATTGTTATTACCTCTATTTGATCACCAACATTGATAAAGAGAGCATCAGGGATGATTGGAACTTTAAACCACTGATCATCTTTGAGGACTTGGAGGCCTTCCACTTGTTTATCTTGCAACAGAAAAGTAATGGTGGATCCATCTGCATGTGGCTTGAAGCCGAGAACATGATCAGGCATTTGACATGGAGGGTAATAGCAGAACCTCAGAAACATATTAGATCTCTCTCCACTTTCATTCAGGAAGCAATTTTCTTCCAAGTTCAGTGACTTAGCCATGGCCTTAAGGATTACTTCACTTAGCAGCCTTAGGCTTTCGGTATATTGTAGGACAGTACTCCTGCATTGAGATTCCCAGTGTGATTAATAGGAGAGTATGCTTGTGTCACTAGTACAAAAGAAATGGATGAAATTTCTTATTCCTTTTCCAAAAACAATAATGCTATATATAAGTCTAATTTAATTAGATAACTTAGTATTTAGTTATATGAAAATAAAATAAAAGAATGAATTATCATAAGTTAAAACCATTTATTTTTTTTTAGTATAAGTATTTAAGAAGAAATTTATCCTAAACATGTATACATGTATTTTAGTTTTTGTTGGAGCCAATGCAGTATTGGATATTAAAAGAACATTTCATGCATCACAATAAATACAAGAAAATCACGAAATAGAAACCGATTTTTAGATAAAAAAAATAATTAATTATTATAATAACTAAATTAGAGACATTTTAGGAACTAAAAAATTTTGTGTCTAATTAACAATCAAGTTTTTGCTACCAAATTTTAGAATCTAAATAATTAGTAGCAAAAACTTTGATTGCTAATTAGACCTCAATTTAGAAACCATTTAATAATAATAGAAACTAATTTAGAAATCAAAAATTTTTTAATCTTCAAAACGATATCTACTACAGAGACTAATTATTTTTTGTCTCTAAAAATAGATTTGTATTTCATGATTTTATTGTAATAATGGTAACTGAGAGGCAAATAAGAACGTGTATACCTGAAATCATTAGGGCTTTGAGGCCAAAATTTGAACTGCCTCTGATCTTCAGGATGCACCTTTAGGAATACTCTGTCAGTCCAATCAAGCCTTTGCTTTTCTGAATATATTGTATCATTGCCATATCCTTCGATGTCGTTTGGTTCCCTTGCACATTTTTTCTTTTCTTCAGTTGGAAGTTGAAAGAACTGCTTTGAAACTTCTCTCACCTTGTCCAGAAACGAGCTTTCCATTCCATGGTTTATTGCCTGAATCCCGCAAAATAATTGAGAATAACAGAAAATAATGCCATCACTAACTTCAGTGTGATTTTACAAACTCGTGAAGAAAGCAACTCAACTAAATTTAGCAATAACCTGAAATAACTGAATTCTAAGTTTACTCCCTAATACATTTTAACATAAAATGAACCTTTCTTGTAGTTTTGTAGCTTTTAACCAACACCATTCAATTAATCGTTAAAACAAATGGGTATCTAAGTTTAATTATTTATACTACATATTTAATTATTTATAATACATATTCTCAATTTTCGTACATTCAAACAATAACTCATTCAAACAACTACATACTTCCAATTTCTGTATATTTAAACAATAATTATTTATTTAATATTTTATTTATATTATATTTAAGACAAGGTCATCAAATAATAATTATTTGATTAATATTATATGGCAAATGCTTCCTACATCCAATCATATCCAATATTTTTAACCTGGACCTAACATATTTTTATCCAACATATTTTTTAATTTTCAAAAATACCCTTTATTTTGGAAATAAAAATCTAAAATTGAAAATAATATATTTTGAAAAGTAAAAATCTAAAATTGAAAATAATATATTTTGAAAAAGTAAATCTGGTCGAGGTTATTGAGTTTCAGAAATAAAAATATAGAAACAAAAATCAAAATTCTATTCCAGAAAAAAAAAATAAGAAATTGAAAATAATACATTCCAAAAAAAAATCCAGAAGAAAGATTATTGTGTTCCAAAAATAAAATTAAAAAAAAATGAAAAATAAAAAAATTCATAATAAAAAAATTCGTTCCAGAAAAAAATCCAGAACATGAAGTCCGAAAAGTATTTTTATATCCACCTCATTTTTTTAAGAAATTTTTGTCATTCCACGAAATGGGGGTGCAGTGATATAGTGCAAGAAGCAATTGCCATATTATATTTAGGACAAGTTCATTCAAACAATAATTCCTTGATTAATATTATATTAAAAATACATAAATAAATCACACTATAAATCAATTATAAATTATTAACTCATTCAAACAACTACATCCTACCAATTTCCGTATATTTATTTAATATTATATTTATATTATATTTAAGACAAGGTCACTCAAATAATAATAATTTGATTAATATTATATTTAAGACAATTCATTCAAACAATAATTCCTTCATTAATATTATATTAAAAATACATAAATAAATCACACTATAAATCAATTATAAATTATAGATTAACTACAATTCAGTTGAAAGTTTTTTTTGAAAACACTCCTCACGAGTTGTCCTTTCCGATTTATTTTGGGTAGGAACATTACACTTCCCGTGGCGGGCTCCACCGGACACCTCCGGCGGCTCCATCGGAATGTTCCGTAATAGTTTTGTTTGTAATAATTTTGTTCTTAAAAAGAACCACATTTTATCACCAATTTTTTGTTCTTAAAGTAACAACATTTTATTAAATTCTTGTAAATTAGGTTTGTAAATTAGGTGGATTAAAAAATGAATCGTAAGTGTTTCGTAATAGTTTTATTCTTAAAAGAACAAGATTTTATTAAATTCTTGTAAATTAGGTGGATTAAAAAAGGAACCGTATATAAATTATTTTTAGCACCATTTTATTTCGGGCAACAATTTATTTCTGGTAAAAAGAGATACATGTTCCGTAATAGTTTTGTTCTTAAAAGAAGAGTTTTATTTTAAAAAAAAAAATTCTCGTAAATTAGGTGGATTAGAAAAGAAAACAGTATATAAATTATTCTTAGTAACCTCAACTCAATCGATTCGATCGATCTGGAACTTCTATATTGATCTCGGACTATATTGATTTGGGACTATATTGGATTCCTTCTAAGGTGACTGGGATTGGATTTATAAAGTTATGAACAGAGATTGTGTTTAGATGATATAGAAAGGGATACCTGAAAGCAGCCCCATGAATGGAGTGCGCGGTGGAGTTTAGGAAGCTCTTGTTGAGCTGAAGAGGAAGAAGAGAGGCGAAGGAGATCGAGCACAGGAATACCATCATCCTCTGATGGCATAAGAGCATCTCCAAATCCACAACCGCCTTCGTCGTACATGTAATTTTTTGGCACATTATCAGCTTTCAACACCAACTCTTGGACAGCTCTACCTACCTTCTCTACCCCACCGGATTCGTCCATCACTGTTTCTGTTTTGCGGAACTTGGAAATGCTCGCTTATATGATTTCATCGACCGCGCTTTTGAGATATATGATATATTTCCTTTTTTTTTCAAATAACGACACGTATCGCTTAGTGTCAATGAAAATAAAAAAGAAGAACATCAAGATTTTCTTCTCTTTTCTAACAATTTTTTTAAAATAAAATCAATTTTCTTTTAACACGGCTTTTTTCGATATACATCAATTAATTAAAAAACAAAACCTAATGAGAAAATGTATCAAAAGCAATCACATGTAACCAACGAAAAAAAACTCGAGAATCGAAAAAATTATTCTAAATATACAGATCCATAAATGTATTCTAAAATTTGAACTGTGATTTTTTTTATTTAAAAAAAAGAGCATTTTTGTGAACAGCAGGTTCAAAAACACTGTACAAGAAGCAATTGCCTTAAAGTAGTTCAGTGTATATGTTAAGCCGTTTTATTTAATTTCTAATTTCTTGCACCAGAACTTTTAGGTGTTTTATAGGTAAGTGACGCATTCTTACTTTGATGTCAAAACCGCTTTAGCAATTTATCGAATAATTTACAGTTATAAAATCTAATGGATAAATCACAAGGACAATTCAAAATCAGAACACTTATCACCACCAAGTCCAAAATCAGAACATTACCCAATTTACTAAGGCCTCGTCCAATCTACAAAGATATAGTATCAAAACAAAATGACTAAAGGAAATAAATAAGTTATTTCATTATTTAGACATTTTATGATGGAATAAAAATAATTTCATCACGTACATCAAATTGAGAAGTAAAAGTAATTATTTCATTTGATCTTGTTTAAAATAAGGTAAGAGTGAAACTTGTTATATTACATTAACTAGTCCAAACATTGTCGCAGTACACAATGCTTAGACAAATTTTAGAAGAATATATAAATCTAATGACAATATGTAAATATAAACCCATTAAATACTTGTAATGTACTAGAACAATTAAAGATAACGTCATCACGTAACTCTGAATGCATACAATATCACGTCTTATAGCAACTTTTATTCCTAGCACAGGCACAATATCATAAACTCTAAATGGCCGATAAATTGGCATCATTGTCACGTCTCTCTAGCAAGTTAAAAAATAGTAAAAAACCAAACACATACACTACCAAGACTCATCAATCTGTCCTTGGCGAGAAAATCATAGAAAAAACATCCATACAACTGAACGCAGAAAATTTCGATCCATCAATACCTCCTGGGGTAGCGATCCATAAACCGACCTGAAGGGCATTCGTAGGCCAGGTGGCCGCGACCTCCACAATTGTGACAAATCATCAAGGGGCCCATGCAATCCCTACTCATGTGACCTAATTGCTGGCAGTTCCTGCAAATCACATCTCGGTAACCACAACCACCACCACCACGAGCTCCACCACCACCTCCTCCTCCGCCACCACCACCACTGCGATCTCCAAGAACATTGGCTTTTGGACACTGTCTAGCCACATGCCCGGAAACATTGCACAAGTTACAAATAGGATCATTAGGACAATCACGTGCCAAGTGGCCTGTCTTCCTACAGTTGTTGCATGCCTTATCATTCGTACATTCAGCTGCAATGTGGCCCTGCTTATAACAGTTGTTGCACAACCTCAAGTCTCCTGGAGGCATTGGAGGAGCGGTGCATTCCCTAGCACGGTGTCCAGCTTTGCCACAGGTATGGCAAATGCCCTCATTTGGACAATTACTGGCCATGTGGCCAGGTTCTTTACAGTTCCAGCAGAGTGACTTTGTGGTACATTCAGAAGCAATGTGCCTGATAAAACATTTAAAATCATAAAAGTAAACCCCAGTCAGCAGATACGATATAATTGAGAGTTTGAAATCACAAAATTTGAGAAATGGATAAACAAAAGCATACAAACCATATGAAAATTGTAAAGTCAAAACAACACAAGTTTCAAACTTAAACATATCAAAGAGCAGGTAAAAGCAAAGAGTATCTGCCTCTGTCCCGGAGTGGCAGAGGCACCGTTAGAATGATAAACAAGTCACTATGGCAACACTAAGGCGCTCATACACATACTGCCATCGCATTCAGCAAGCAAAACAACTTTCATCCACGGGAAACACAAAGAACATGGCGCATGGTTGCAATACAAATTTAGACCGAAGTAATACAATACAATAGTTTACAGATAAACACCTTGAATTTAAAGATGCCACTGTGGGATGGAACCTAAGAGGTGAATTAAGGCAAATCAAATCTTCTTTTACAAAAATTCAGACAACATAAAGATACTGAAGTTGTAATGCTTCAATAATATACAGCAAAAAAAAAAAAATCTTGAAATGAAGCTCAGTGCCATCCATGGAAAGATGATAAATGTAGAAAGAAGGACAAATTTAATTTTAAGAACAAAAGGGTAACCACATTGACCTAACATAGAAATAAAATAAAATAAAAAAGGTGAATGATAATAGGCATATTCCTGAAAGTTAACCACAGTCAAATTATGAGCAAGAAGAAAAAGATTACTGACAGGTAAACAAATTTCACTGCAAAAAATATCAGCAAAAGAAGTGTTAAAGCATAATCATGTTAATTGAAATCTAAATAAACACAACTTCAAAGAAACATTGAATGAATGCCATACCCAGGGAGGCCACAGTTGTGGCAAATTGCGACATTAGGGCATTCCCTTGCATAATGACCAGGCCTCTTGCAGTTCTTGCACAGATTGTCTCGGCTGACAAAAAAAATCAAATTAGTGTTGCCACAGTGAGAAATGCATGTTCGTGTTCCAAATGTCAAATGGCTGTGTAAATATAACCCTTCTGCTTGAGAGTAAAAAGTGTATTACTTAAGTTCCCAACTAATCAAAGCAGCAGCCAGAACAAGAAGAATGCATGCCGCAATAACAGAAAATAAATGGGACATACTTAGGGTTTTACAAACAGAAAAATAAAGATTCAAAGCCTCTTCTACCAAAAGCATACTCCAATCTTCTTCAACTGCCCCTACCAATACATTTAAGTAGAAAAGCAATACAGCAAATACATAGTTAAATTCCAAAAAGAAAACCTGAAACCCCGACGTGAATCCCTCCTGTAAGGTGCATCACGGTAGGAAAATCGATCAGATCGGATCTTACGGTCCATTGGGCTCCTGCTTCTGCTCCTGCTCCTGCTGCGGCTGTCTGAACTCATTTTCACCTTTTTTCTTTCCTACCCACAACAACAACTGATCAGCGAAACCACCTCCACCACAACCAACAACACCAGCCACCGCCTCCTTCCTGTCCACATCACAACCAACATCCAATATCATCCTTAAGCCAACTAGCGAAGCCAAACCCCCTACCTCCCCTTCAAAATATAAAAACCGCAAATTCCAACAGTATAGAACATGAAATTTTCAACATGCAATCCATCTCACATTCACATCAATCAAATACCACTGCACTCAGCACCAAAAAATTTGATAGCAAGCCCTTGGACACCATTCTTCATAATATTCACGTGCTTCTCACAAATAATATATTCCCAACATAAGATCACTCTACCTTTGGAAAAACAACAGAAGCATATCACTTCATCTTTCGGCAAAGCTAACCCAATAGAGTAGAGGGATAAGGTAAAATATTGATTCAGACAGAAAAGCATCTGGAGGCCTAGTTTTGGTTTGGTGAATGGTGAAATACTATTATCCTGTAAAGGCAATTGAGGAACAAAAGAAAGAAAATGACCACTTAGAAAAGAAAGGAGACACATATGGTTATTTATAGACAGCTACATCTTGTTAACGTAAAAATACGTGTGCCTTTAAAATGAAAACAAGTTCTTCAGCATACTTCCCTCCCTAAAAGAAGAACCATCCTTGTGTTGATTAGGCATTATATGGGACCAGGTTAACTTCATCCAACATTACATCTACAGATTATTTGCATCTCCATATTTAAAGTGAAAAATATCCTTCTCTAGAAGGTCCAGGTTGTTATGAACTAGCATTCCTAAAGACTCGAGGTGTTGGATAAAAGCGTGTGAATATTTTATATGTCTAATATGCCCCCTAACGCTAGAGCCCTTTCATCTTGAATATGGACAATGCTCCAAAGCCCATCCAGCGTTGTGCAAAGATACAAATTTTATTTAGAAGGGATGGTCATGGTCATAGAGGCTCTGATACTATATCATGAATCAACTATCACAATAACTTAAGATGTACGTGAATGGTTCCGAGTCCGACATGGATTTCAAAAGCCAACAATTCAAACAGATGGTGTGGCTATAGAATATTCAGTTACACTGCTGATAAACCATTGCAACTATGGGAGATTTTCCCTTTTTGGTCCATGTACCATACATTAAATTGTGATGGGGATCCAATAAAGAGGAAGTTAGAAATAATTTGATTATTACCAATAAGCTTATCATAGAGTACATGACACATTATTTCTCAAGAATTAAAGTTCACAAAAGCCAAAGTATCATACAATGGCATCCTATATTGTAAATTTGGGCATCTTCAGATTTGGCACGATGAATGGTGAATCAGTTGGTCCAGAGTATGGGTGGCTCTATTTCATAATTAAATTCGGACTACGCAGGAAATAATGTACAGATCGATAAAAATCCACACAGCAAACTATATATATTTTTAGTTGGTCTTCGGATGTCACAAGTTACCACAGGTGCAATCAGCAGAACTAAGAATATATCCAAATTTACTTAAGCCAGACAGTTCTAGTGCAAGTAACATAGAATATATCCAAATTTACTGTCCTTGGTTGGTAATTCCAAACAAAATATTATTCCAAATCCATCAGCTCCAGAGGTAAAACATCTCCCTGGAATTCCACTTCCCAGTTCCCAAGATCCACCACAGCTAGAAATTTATTTCTCACAATCAAAAGTACTAGTTAAAATTTGAGCTTGATTATCATTTTTTTCCTAAGCATCATCAAGAATTTAAAGCAAGAAAACTGTATTGTGCATACATCTGAGAAAAGTTGTTTCTCTGCACCAGGAAAGGAAAGAAAGCCGTTCAATCTTACACTTAGACAGTTAACCATTACCAGAAAACACACACCAAACGCCACAAATCCTTCAGGCCCAAACCTAATTAAAATTACAGATTCGAAATCGAAACCCTACAAAGTGCAGATAGCGGTCACATCACTTGTAATCAGGGTAAAACGAAATTCCCATCAATGCCGAAAAATGAGGGCAAAGGAAGAAAATCGTACACGAATCAATAAAGGCGTACTATGAATCCGAAGGGAATTAAAACCTAACCCTAACCCTAACATAGAGCCACATCGAAATGAATAAATATTAATATCGCAAAATTAAAGAGGGATTAAGGGAAGAACCTGAGAGAGCTACGGCTGAAACGCTAGATGGAATCGGCGGTTACGTTATGACGACTATATGGATGATCGAAAGTTGATTTATGAAACGCCTCTATTTGCAACACACAGCCGCAAGGGTTTTTTTTTTTTTTCATTCTCTGTTGCAGTCACGAAGGAGGGATATAAATACATGGTCACCCTCCTCCCCTTTTCTTAGTTGATTTTTATCATTAATCATAAAAGTTACTTCGTTTTATGATTTTTAGATCTACATTTCTTTTTTATATATCCCATAAATTTTAATTTTACAAAAGTTGGGATAAAATTAATTTAATTTAATCTGTTAAATTTTTTTAATAAAAATCTATTCACATTATCTTTTTGAAGATGTTTTTAGTTGGTCTTAATCAAGAAGACGTGGTCTACTTAAGACTTTGTTGTAAGTGAGTAGGAAGACAAAAATGGTAATAAATGTGAACAATAGTATTAAAAGTAAGAATATAAAATATGATAGATTATTAACCATTTTATTTATAATTATCATTTATGACAATGAAAACTCGGTTATAAGATGCACACATCCGACCGTTATATGTGACATTTCCATCTTTTTGACCTTAGGTAAAGAATGATATCTCATTCTTAGAATATCTCACAATTTTATATAAAAAAATAACATAATTATAATATATATATATATATTTATAAAATTAAATAATTTAAGTAGTAATTATATTTAATGACATTGTACGTAATCTAATGAATATTTTTTCTATTAATAAAAATATTTTTATTGTTTATGAATTAATATATCTACTTGTGGTATTAATATACTTTCACATTTTCAAAAGGAAAATAATTGTTGAAGTAGTTTGAAAGTTTACATTTAAAAAAAAAGAAAAAAATGTGTTGTGTTTATTTTCTTAGAATAAACTTTAAAATATATTTCCTAAAACTTTTAAAAAAATTAATAACAAATTAAATATAAATTATAAAAAAGTTGGTAATTAAATATGGTTAGATTATCTAAATTTTTATATAATTTTTTTTCTTAAATAGTTTGTTATTTTAAGATTGAAATGATATTTATAAGACCACACCTATTATTGATTAATCCTATTTATAAGATACACTTATTATTGATTAATCTCTATTATAAGACACACTTATTATTTGAAAGTATTTGTTTATTAATTAATATTTTAAAATATTTATATATTTATATTATTTTGAATTAAATATATTTTTATATAATATTGTAATATGAAATTAGTTTTCGTTTAAATTTTAGATCATTCAAATAGATATATTATAAAAGTGATTGAAATGGATATTTTTTATGTGAGATAATTGTTATTTTTTTTTTTCAATATTGATTATTGTTTTGGGATGTCGAGTGTAGCTACCTCCAATGAAATTGATGAAGTAAAATTTCAAATTGAATCAATTTTTTATTCTAATCATTTTTATACTACGAACACTTAAATAATCAAAATTATTTTAATATGGAAATGTTGGTTAATTAATGAGTGTTAAGATTTTATTCATGTTTTTAACACTAAAACAGGTACAATAAGGACTCCAAAAATATTGTTTTAGATATATTTATATAACTAATACTATTTTTTATAAACATTACTTTTTTTTAAGGCTATCTAATTACTTTTAATACTTGTTCGGTTGAGACAATGGTTGATTAAAACGATATTGAGATAATATTATTCTTCTAAAACACTAAATAGATGTCACTACAACAAAACCAATGAAACTTGTTTGTCTAACCAATGTTCTTTTTTATAACCATTATGTATATTCTTTTTAGATCTCCATACCTTTCTTTTGCAATTATATATACATATATGTTCCTACAAGGGAGATGGGACCTAGAGAACTATTGAAGTCTTTTTCTCCTTCCTTTGGTCGGTCATGTTACTGGGTGATGAGCTGGGATTCCTCTTGTCCTCCTGCTTCTCCTTCGGTACTCAGTCTCGTGTGAACACCGGATGGTGGGGGTACCTGCGAAGGCACTCCGACGCTCAAGTTAGAAAAACGGGTGGTCAGCTCTTAGGTAGGTGAACAGTAATAAATGGCATACCTTACTCCTTGGGATGCGTGTTATTTATATTATTCTAATGGGCCTACCTTGTTGGGTCCGTTTATTGAGGTGGATATCACTTAGGGTTGCATTACCTAATTCTTAATGATGGATTAACTTCGCTGACCTTGGTTTGAGCGTTAATGATAATCAGGGTTGGCCGTCGGCCAGATCCTCAGGTATGAGTCGGCCATCGGCCAGATTTCCCTGGTCTCGGTCGTCTCGGTCAGGTCTTTTAAGGTCTCAGCCAGGTGGGTCGTCGGCCTCATCGTTCGGCCAAGTCTCTCAGGTTTCGGCCGGCTCTCTTGGTCTCGGTCAGTTTGACCAGGTCTCGGTCAGGTTGTCTAGGTCTCGGCTTTGCCCATACTGGTACACTTGTCCCCCAAGCTCGAGGGCGGATATGTCAGATGTGCCTGATGAGTTTTTAATGATGGTGTCGGTCGGTTTCGTGGGCGTGTGGTCGTTTGGTTCCCCGAGGTGTGACGTGACTAGGTGGCATGACATGACCTCAGGTGATGGCATTTCATGTGTTCTTCTTGAATCAAAGTAGTAAAATGGATGCGGAAGCAATGGGTGAGTGAAACAAAGCCCTCCTAGGAGTTGTGATGGCTTTGAAGGTGCATGATGAGTAT
>Ga0123342_1001796_pt1 | contig 36229 bp, 15 predicted proteins | sample Turbeawhitnodule_FD_89960 | JGI IMG/M metagenome (GOLD analysis project Ga0123342, IMG submission 89960) | Root nodule microbial communities of legume samples collected from Mexico - Turtle bean Mexico white nodule | ecosystem: Host-associated > Plants > Roots > Nodule | place: Mexico: Nepantla... | reverse complement strand
CGGGTGTGTTTTTTCCTCTTTATCTCTTTTATTATTCCGCTTTATTTATTCAATATTATTTGTCGGGTAGCTCTGTTAGGGTTTTGTTTTAGTGGGAAAATTACCCGTTTTTCCCAACAGTAATGCATATGTGGACTCCACGTGTTATCTACATAAGAACCCTAAGTCTCTCCCCTTCTTCGTCACCCTCACAGTAACAACACTGCACCTCCACGTTGTCGGCTCAGCCCTCTCTATCGCGCCCTCAATTCAACCCTCGTTATTGACCTCAGCCTTCGTTGTCTCTGTCACACGCATATCCTTTCTCGCCTTGTGTTCTCTGCCTCGGCCTTCGCCTCCTCCATCGCACGCACATCCTCTGTCCAACCTCTCTGTTGCGGGATGCCTCGTTGCTGCGAGATTTGCCGCTAAGTCTTTGGCCACTCACATCTTTATTGTTATCTATCTTTTTTAATCTCTCATTCTATTGAATGTTCTACAATACTCCAAAAATCAAATTCATAATGTTCTGCAATACTCTCAATGTTTCCAGAAGCTTCTTTAGCGGTCTCTCGATGACGGTCTTGCCACCGGAGAGTAAGGGTTTCTGAGATTGCGAATTTATAATTCGATTGGAAACAAAGAAGGAGGATTGAAAAGGAAAATGAAAGGGTGAATTTGAGGGTTAAAAAATGAGGATGAAAATTGTTTTTTTGTTGTGATGCATGATATGATAAATCATGAAGAAGAATTCATTGTTGCGAAAGTAGCCGCTGAAGGAAGATGGTTAAAGTTGGGATAGAGAGAGTGATAACGAGACTCTGACGTGAAGACATGTGTGCATAAAAGTGTCAATCACTTGTCACATCATCTGTAGTTAACATCGCTAGTGAAAATTTAATAGAAGGGACCAAATTGTATACTTTTTAAAAAACCTTAGGACCAATTTTTTTTTTAAATTACAATATTAAGTTTAATATTGACCCTAAATGTAGGAAAAAAAAATTAAACCTAGAATTAATAATAAAAAAGCTTGTATCTAAAACTTTTTTCTAGAGTATACTAAAATCAAAATGAAATAAAATTAATAATATGCATGTATGTCAATTTTTTTCTTAACTTTTTAATGAATGTGGTAGCAACATTGATTATATGAGCAAAAGCTAATATTGGGAGGAAAGTAAAGACTTGTTAGTGGATACATGAGTAGCAAGGACGTGTTGATATATAATTGGAAGCCACATGCATATATATATATGGCTATAGTTATAGTTAGGTAGTTATTAGGTGAATTAAGCTAGGAGTAGAATTAGGGCTAGCTTTTTTTGTTGTTATTGTTTGTTTCACAAACTTTTCTCACAACTAAGCGTATCGTTTGAGATAAGTATAAGATGTGGTGTTTATGAATTGGGAGTTCAATAATGAAGACAATCGAATGCATGCATGGCCCGCTACATATACGACCACAGCCGCATTACTCGGTAACTTTGTTCATTCTCACGCGTTGCTTCATTAATACAAGGACGTGAAGACAAGGTTGTTTGTGTATAGTTATAGTGTGTACTAAGTAGTGGTGGTGACACTAATTAGGTTGTATATATATGTACTACGTTAATGCTTTTGTAAAGAAGAAAAGAAGAAGAAGAACGTGATGAGAGAGGCATGATTTACTCGTGCAATAGTCCTTGTATTTGGACGCTTTCTTTTGTCTTCTGCAGGGATTCCATGTTTATATTCTTCAAATACAATTCTTTTTCTAAAATATATATATTCTAATCAAAATACATTTCTTTTTCTCAAATATATATATTCTAATAAAAATGTTTATTCTTATCTTAAAGTCCGATTAAATGATATTATTATATCTGAGATATTATTTTTTTAGAATTTGTAACTTCTTTATAGTATTATTTTTAAATTTGTCTTGAAAGATTAATAGATGAGTATATTTTTAAATTATCTTTAATCCTACCTTCTAAATGAAGTGAAATGATTGTACGGGAACAAGAAGTAAAATATGATGACGTTGTTTATTTAAATTTATTTTTAAATAAACGTTGAATTCAATGATAAATAATAAAATCAATTTAACAAAATTTTATACTAAAAAAAGAAACTTTAACCTCAACTTTATAGACATCAGAATTCTAATTTTAATCTATATATATATATATATATATTGGTGTAGTTGCATGGTTTTATTGGAGTTTGGGATTCAGATTATGAAAATTGAAGCGTAGTGGCAGTGAGACCCACAATTTATAAGCTTATGAATGAGCCAAGCGAACAAGTAGCTCAGTACTTGTGTGGTCCAATGGCGTGCAACTGCATATTTGGAACTAATTAGGATTCAAATACTTTTATTCTATCAGTCTCCGAATAATTGCTCTTCAATTTTCTTTCTCCTAACTCCTATAACTCACGACTTTCAGGCATCTGTTTTTTACTATACAAAATATGCCACTCTTTCCTTTTATAACAGAAATATCAATTCATACCAAATATCCATGTATATACATATTTATATGCTTCATTTTATGTTAGGATATTGATTTTACGTTTGGAGTAATTTAGATAACCTTTTTCAGTTCAATGAAAATGTATTTTTAACTTGTTTTTTTATAATAAAATATTTAAATATATCATATTACCTTAGCATAATTAATTAAAATTAATTTTACAAGATTAATTTCATCCGAACTTATTTAAATACAGTAATTGGCTGAGGAAAACTTATAATTAAATAAAATATTGTGAGAAATTCAAGTGTGGAGTAATGAATCTCACATTGAGTAGAGATGAATGAGGTGAACATACGTAAACAAAACGACCTACAAATATAATGTTTAGAGGTTTTTAGTTAAAAATAGTCTTAATGTCTTTTATATATGAGTTGACTTATGATTGGAGACTAATTGAATTTGTCTTCTAAATTAGGTACAAATTCTTTCTTCATTCCTAAAACTCAACAAATTCAACAATTGACACCATCCAAGAGGAGGAGAAGTTTAATTTCTATTAATAATTAAAAAAATGATGTTAATTGATATATGAAAACAAATGAATGAGATAGTTATATTATATAAGGGGAAATATCCACAAATCTAATGTCTCAAAAATATTTTTTATTGTCAGCAAAAAACGAATAAAATAATAAGAGGTATTTCAGGGATACATCAACCTTTATATGAGGCTCTCAGCTTAACCCCCAAACAACATGTGAGAAACCTAGGAGTAGACACCTTAAACTCGATCTACTAGCTCCTAGAAACATTGACTGGCGTCATGTAAATCAAAGACTCAAGAAACCAATCTGAATACGAAAAACTTACACCACGCACTTTAGACAAGACCCATGATCAAGTCTTCAACTGAGTGAAAATTTCAAAGTAGTCTATCCTACCTCCTCTAAAAATTTTCTTATTCCTATGAATCCACAACTCTCCTACAATTGTTATCCACCCACCTCTTCAAATCTGATTAACGATTTTCTTGACTCCATTCATCCTAACATCTTCAAAAATATTTTTTTGGCTTCCTATGACCAATCTCAAAATTATTAGTTAAAGATAATGTAGTATTTTTTTTATATAAATTGATTAATGACTTGAAACTCGTTGAATCTACGTCTTTATTGAATTTACATCTCCTAAATTAGGTACCCACCCTCTTAAATAGATTTGAAAGTCAACAAACTCAACAATTTACATCGTGCAAGTGAAGGAGAAGTTTAATTTCTATGAATAATTATAAAAAGCTATAATCGATAAAGGAATGAGATAGTTATATTATTCAGTGTAACTTTTTGAGGCATCAGATGTTTTTGATGATATAAGTGATTTGAGGTACAGACACATCTTTTGTGGACCAATGATACAATCATTTTTTCGGCCACCATGTCAATGACACTGTTGCTTCCTTTGATAACCGTGATCATTGCTTATCCCTAGTCACTATTCTGATTTTGTATAATTAATTACGTTTTTAAGTTTTTGAATTAAGGTGTATACATTGTTCGTAATTTTAATTATATGAAGTTTACCTTTGATATTTTCTATTATTCAAATTAAGTAACTCTTCTCAATAATTTTTTTTAAAATAAAGAAATTCTCATTTTTATTGAAAACAATCATAAAATAAAATGTTTTAAGTTTTCTTTCTCTCTAAACTGAGTACCAATCCAAATATTCTTACTAAAATAGTGTGAATTTTTCAAGCAACAAAATGATTCCAATTATTCGTTCTTGACAACTTTTTAAACAAAACAACCTTGTGTTTAAAATGAATCTATAAGGACGTGAAGCATTTTTAGTTCATTTGACAAATAAATGAATGGGTAGTTTTCAATTGAGCTTAACTTCAAAAGTTAATTAATTTTTGGACAAATTTGGGTACTTTTAAAATCAATAAAATTCTATAAGCAGATATAAATAGTCAAATTCCAATCGTGAAAATTTTAGCTTATTTTTATTTTGACATACGACTGATCAAGTTATAAAATCAGCGTCTAACTTTTTTACCCAAATCAAAGAATTATCTTAGTAGCTTTAATTAGTAAAGTCTTAACTTTAATGAATAAATCAATGTGTATCAATATATTATATATGATCATTTTAATTACATTTTGTTAAAAAAAATCAAATTTTATGTAAATTTGAAAATATATGTTAGTGATTATTAAGTTTCGATAATGATTGCCGACATGATTTGCTTACAAGAGACTAAATGCGTCGAGATTAGTAAGGAGCTGGGTTTTCTTCCGTGGGGATCTAATGATATTGGGTTGATTGAGGTTGGTGCTAGTAATAATGCAGGAGGGATCATAACTATGTGGAGAAATAGCCAATTTCAACTCGACAACTCTGTCAGAGGCAACAATTTTTTTGCTGTTGAAGGGGTGTGGAAGGGCGGTGGAGGGGTTCTAGTTTTAATATTTAATGTCTACAATCCAAGCTTGTTGAGGGAAAAGAAGGTTCTCTGGGAAGAGATCAATGAGTTCATACGGCTTCAGAACAATAAGGTATGGTGTGTAATTGGAGACTTTAATTTTGTTAGAAGACAGGAAGAGAGAAGGAGTTTGTTCTTAGCGTCTGACTACAGTAGAGATATTAGAGGGTTTAATGACTTTGTGGATGTACCAATGGTAGGTAGAAAGTTTACTTGGTACAAGCCGAATGGGTCATTTAAAAGTAGAATTGACAGGGTCTTGGTGTCCAGGGAATGGTTGGATGTGTGACCGGATTGTAAACAATTTGTCTTAAGTAGAACTGTTTCTGATCATTGCGCCTTAGTGTTTAAGGACTCGAAAGTGGATTGGGGTCCGAAACCGTTTAGAAGTTTAGATGCGTGGCAGGGTGATGGGAGGTTTAAAGATTTTGTCAGGAGCAAGTGGCATAGTTACGAGTTGCAGGGGGAGACATGTTTGTTTGTAAAGAAAAACTAAAAAAGTTGAAGGCTGATTTAAAAATCTGGAATAGGGAGGTCTTTGGTTATGTGAACCTTGAAGGGGATAAAATTGTCAAGAAAGTACAAGAGTTGAATGCAAGAGATGATGAAAGTGATCTTGATGAGCAGGGAAGGGAGGAGAGGTGGGTGTTGCTGGCATAATATAGTCGTTTCCTCTTTAAGCAAGAAGTTATTTTGAAGCAGAAAGCTCGTCATCAGTGGTTGCAACATGGGGATCTTAATACATGCTTTTTCCATTTGGTTGTTAAGTGGAGGAGGGCGAGAAATGGTTTAAATAGAGTTTTCGTGGACGGCCTATGGTGTGATAATAAAGAGGTGGTAAAGGATAAGGTTAGGAATTTTTTTGAATCTCGATTTGATGGAGTTGACGGGGTTCCTGTCAGATTGGATAATGTTGATTTCAGCTCAGTTTCTGGGGAGGAAAATAGAATGTTGGTCGAAGATATATCTGAAGAAGAAGTTAAATTTGCAGTTTGGAGTTGTGAAAGCTCAAAGAGTCCCGGTCCCGACGGCTTTAACTTTGGCTTTTTAAAGTTCTGTTGGGAGATTTTAAAAGAGGATGTTCTGAAGGCAGTGAATGAGTTTGCAGGTAGAGGAAGTTGGCCTAGGGGTTCAAATGCGTCTTTCATCTGTTTGGTTCCCAAGATAGACAATTCGCAGCAGCTAAGTGACTTTAGACCTATTTCTTTGGTAGGTTGTTTATACAAAATTGTTTCAAAGGTTTTGTCTCTTCGGTTGAAGAAGGTGATGAGTAAGTTGATTGATTCCAGGCAATCTGCATTTCTGGAAGGAAGGGGATTATTGGATAGTGTCCTCGTGGAAAATGAGGTTTTAGATGAGGTAAAGCGAAGGAAAAAGAGTTGTGTTTACTTTAAAGTTGATTACGATAAGGCCTATGACTCTGTAAGCTGGGAGTTTTTATTTTACATGCTTGGAAGGTTAGGCTTTTGCGAAAAATGGATCAGATGGATTAAATCCTGTTTGGAATCCTCCTTAGTGTCGATGCTTGTAAATGGGAGTCCTACCTCGGAATTCTGCCCAAAGAGGGATCTATGTCAAGGCGACCCTCTTGCGCCTTTCTTGTTTCGTATTGTGGCGGAAGGATTGGCAGGTGTTGTAAGGAAAGTTGTAGAGAAGAATATGGTGGAGAGTCTAGAGGTTGGGGTACAAAAGGTTAAGGTAAACATGCTTCAATATGTGGATGATACTCTATTTTTATGTGAAGCGAATTTTAAATCGGTTTGCAATTTGAAAGTCATTTTGCACTGTCTTGAATTAGCCTCTGGTTTGAAGGTTAATTTCTCGAATAGTAGAATTGGAGGGGTGGGGGGTTGACCACACTGTGATCCAGCAGTATGCAACAAACCTTAATTGTGAAGTGATAAAAACTCCTTTCAAATATTTGGGGTTGCTCGTGGGGGGGGGGGAGCCACAAGAGAGTCTCGTTCTGGGACGGTGTGTTAGAAAGGGTTAAGAGCAGGTTGGGTAGATGGAAAGGTAGATTTCTCTTGTTGGCCAGGAGAGTTTGTCTTATTAAGTCGGTTCTTTCTGCTATTCCGTTGTTTTATTTATCCATGTAGAAGTTGTCTGTTGCTGTGTTAAAGGAAATTCAAAAAGTTTAGAGAAGGTTTTTGTGGGGTTGGGGATCTGAAGGAAGGAAAGTAGTGTGGGTTTCGTGAAAAAAGGCTTGCGAGCCTAGAGAAGGTGGTGGTCTTGGTATTTTGAATTTAAGGTTTTTCAATGCAGCTCTGATGGGAAAGTGGATTTAGTGTCTGGAGACTGAGAAGGGTGGTTTTTGGAAGGAAATCCTTGAGTCTAAATACGAAGGTTGGAGAAAATTGCAAGAACAAAGGAGTAATGCTAAGCAATCTAGCTGGTGGAGAGACTTGAAGGGGTTCGAGGGATGGAGGAATGGAGGAATGGGGTAGATCCTTTGAGAACTGTTGCGAGTGGAGAGTGGGATACGGGAAGGATGTCTTGATTTGGAAAGATGTTTGGGTGGGCAAAGAAGATCTGAGAAGTAAATTCCCAAGATTGTTTCCTTTTTGTGGTAATAAATAAGGTAGTGTAGAGTCTTGTGGGGAGTGGGTTAATGATAGATGGGGGTGGAAGTTAGTCTGAAGGAGAGGTCTGTTTGATTGGGAAATCTTTCAGGAAGTCCAACTGTTACAAGAAGTGCGTGGAAAGGCCCCTGTCTTGAATATTGAAGATAGTCGAGGTTGGAAGGTTGGTAAGGATAGTGGTTAACTTTGAAAGATCCCTCTGGAAGACTACTGATCTGCCCTCATCACAGGTTACCGCTTGGAGGGTGTTGATTAATTCGATTGCCACGAAAGTTAACCTGGAAAAGCGTGGGGTTTTGGTTTATACCAATCTATGTAGTTTTTGCAGGATGGCAGTGGAGTCGACAAAACATATGTTTTTTGAATGCAGGATTGCTTGGCTAGTCTGGAATCAGTGTTATGCATGGATGGAGATTGCGTCGGTTGATCATGTTGATCCAGTTTCTCACTTCTTGCATTTTAATTTGTTAAATGCTCATGTTCAGGTAAATGTGGTTTGGAGTTGTGTTTGGATTGTTGTAATTAGTGAAATCTGGAAGCACAAGAATAAACATATTTTCCAATGTCGAGCGATCGACCTTTCGGAAGTGCTCACTTTGGCACAATTAAATGTTTGGTCTTGGGTAACATCTAAAATTGTTTCTGCTCGTTTTACTTACTTTGATTGGTGCATTGATCCTGTGGCTTGTATGTTTTCAATTAAGTGATCTTTTGTAATGTTTACTTCTTTGGATGGGTTGTTTGTTCTAAGTTTGTGAGAGTTAGGTTGTTTAGAAGGGGTGTGGGGAATTATTGTGTTTTCAGTTTGTATAAGAGTTGGGCCACCCCTAAAGTGGTTCATATTTATTTATTTTGTCTTGCCGATAAAAAACAAAGTTTCGATAATGATTAATTTTAAAATGATGTAAGCTACAATAATATTTTACATGTTGATCTTAATTTACCTTTATTAATTTGGCCACAATGGAAAAACCACAATAGAATTGATAATTTGTTATTAAAGAAAGTTAAAATTATTTTCATTTTCATCAATAACAAATATTTTCTTAAATTTGGTATGATGGGAAACTTTCTTTAACTTTAAATGAAATCTAAAAAAAATATAAAACTCCCATTAAGATCTAAAATAACTAAATTTTGTACTATTTGTATCGGTTGAGGTCGAACGACTTGTAACACTCGATATCAAAGGTTTGCTCGGTAAGGATAAAAATCTCAAGGTAAAAAAAGGAGTATGCAGCAAATCAGTTTCCATTTTTATGATTATACACATTAAATACGATTCATCAATAACATATTCCATGACAAACTGTATAAATAAACACGTTAGACAAAGAAAATGTACGCAATTAATATAACACTCATTACACACCAAATATCGAGCACTTACTTGAGCATCATAATAGCTTTTGCAGGTACACTCTCGACCAAAAGTCGGAGCTTGAGAGTTAGGAGCAAAGGACAACGGAAGAGGAGGAATCAATTGTTCAATTAGTTACCCTTAATGTCTCAACCCCGTATACAAGAACACTATCAAAGAAAAGAAATCTAAAAAAGATCCTCCAAATTAAAGTTATTTATGTAAATATACACTAAAAATTGTTTATAAGTAATAATTAAAAAATTAAATTAAACAACTACTCTAACCAAAATTTAACATATATCAATTCAAAATATACCAAAACAGTACAAAAGATGCATAACACCTTAAATTTCACCATTAATTTTCCCAAACATCGACTTCCTGCAAATGTAAATGTTATGAAGAAGTCAAGGTAGAATAAGGTAAATGTAATAATTCAAGAGTAGGAGGGATCTCATTTACTATATGTTAGGTAGGTTAGCTTTTTGTGCAAGATGGATAGAGTGGATGAAAGCACGTTTAGAATCAGCCACTTTGTATAGGTTAGTGAAGGGAAGTCCTACTGATGAATTCAAACCATGGAGAGGGTTGAGACAAGGGGACCCCTAGCCCTTTTCTTGTTCATTATAGTGACGAAGGGTTTATCGGGGGTAGTAAGGCAAGCAATACATAACACTTGTTAGACAACATTGGGAATGTGCTACAATATGCGGACAATACACTTTTCTTTTGTAAAACTAATAATCAAAATGTTATAACAATTAAAGAAACCCTAAACTGTTTTGAATTAACTTTTCGTCTAAAAGTACATTATGCAAAAAGTAGGATTGGTGGGATAGGAATTAACCATAATACATTATAGTGTTATGCGGAAGTCTTAAATTATGAAACAATGAAATGGCCATTTACATATCTTGGCATGACTATTAGGGGTAACCATAAACGAAACAATTTTTGGGAAGGAATGTTAGATAAAATAACGAAAAGGTTAGATAGGTGGAAGGGTAAATTTTTATCCTTGGATGGGAGGATATGCTTACTTAAATTAGTGATATCGTCATTGCCTTTAATCTATTTTCCCTTTTTCATAATGCTATTGTAGGTGGAAAAAGCCTAAAAAGTTTATAAAGACAATTCTTATGGAGATGGGGCTCATAGATTAGGAAAATAACTTGGGCTACTTAGAATATAGTTTGTAAGTCTAGAGAAAAAAGTGGGTTGGAAATTAAAGACACAAGACTATTTAATATTGCCTTAATTGGTAAATGGATTTGGAGATTAAAAATAGACAAGGAAGGCATTTGGAAAGAAATAATTGAGTCTAAATATGGGGAATGGAGGGGTCTAAAGAATCAAAATAGAATATGTGTTGTGCATGGTTGTGGGTGATCTCTGTTATTCATTGGTATGCTAGAGTACATTTTTCACATTATAGATTACCAAATCTTTCAAAATCAATTAATAGAATTTGGGGAACAGTATGGGTGGCCGTAGTAGGAGAAATTTGGAAATATAGAAATAAGATTTTATTTAGAAATGTTATAGCGGATCCCATTGAGAATTTTACGATGACATAACTTAAGGTTTGATCTTGGATAACATCAAAAGAATGCGACTCAGAAGTTACATATGCAGAATGATGTTTGAACCTTCTGGATAGTATAAAATTTATGAATAAATAATGAGGAAAGATATTATATTCTTGTCTTTCTAAGAAATAGCCAAGTTTTGGAAAGAGTGTAGGATGTTTTTATGTAGGATGACTAATGAACACAATAGTGGAGGCTAGAAACTGTGATTACCACGGGTAGCAAACCAAAGGAAGTGAAGACTAAATTGATGGATTTACAAGTTGTTGTAGTAAATTCAGCAGCGAGGCAAAATTTGGCAAATTATCAAAGATTGAAACATGTCTTATTGCTTTACTCCTTATGATTGGATTATGTAAATTTAGTATCGAAACATATTTGATTATTTTTTACAATGTGGATTCCATATTTTTTAAAAGTCAACTCAAAAAGGACGGAAGGTAGTATTTTTGTGCAGGGTTACTGGAAGTATTAATTGTAGCAAAATAGGGGATTTTGGAGAAATGGAGACAGAAAAATTCTTGTCATTGCAAATTTTGTATAATTGGCACATACCTCACGGGTGTTATGTAAGGTCCTATATAAGGGTTGAGGTATCCCTCAAATACTTCCTTTTTTAACTTGTTTGTTTTTTGTTAGTAAAAAAAATATATTCAAGAGTATATGCTCACCAAATTTTTTGTTAGAACATCTCCACCAAATGTAAGAGTTTGCCCACCAAATTTCTCAATTTAAAAGGAGTTACTAAAACAAATTAATACATAATTAAAACAACGCATAAGTCATATGTAACTAAACAAATCAATGCAATTCAGGCAACCACTCTTTTCTCCTGGGTAAAAGTAAACGTTAGGCATCAAAGTGTAATCGAGGGGAAATCCTCTAGCATGGCATGACCAACTTATAATCATACTAAGCATTTTAGAAAACAAAATTGTTATTGGCTATAATAACAAATATGTTGATATTATAGGGTATTTTAATCTCAATTATTTTTCCAATGAAAAAATGTATAATAAAATAATCAAAGTAATTACATAGGTTCAAACTTAGTAAATAACTCCATATCATGGCCCCAATATGATATTTCATGAAAACTATATCACATAAATAGCATAAATAGCAACAGATGCGTACTAAAACAATAATCACACAAATTTCAAGAGAAAATTTTCTGCCTCCTTGGAAACCTCCTCGGCTTCCTTCAATGACCTTGCAGAGTTGACCAAAAATTCGTATCCAAAATAAAATCACGACAGTATTACAACAATGTAGACAACTATAATTTCATAAAAAAACATTCCACAAATACTTTATATCCTATATTGTGACAAAAAATGGGGAAAAAACTAAAAGCATATTTAATAAGAGAACTACGTATCCAAACATGGATCTTCAACATTGTGTCATTATTGCTAGAAACATATTTTTTATGTGTCTCATTTTAAATTTAAAGAAGTTCAACAAACTTAAACTGCATATCATCACCCATAATCTAAAGAAATTTAAATCGTAAATTCGAAAAATAAAATTTGAAAACGAGATACATATATATTGATAAATAGATACACTATGTGAAATTCACCAAACACTCGTCAATCGTTAATCTCATTTTAATTTTTTTATGATAGTGAATCGTTCATTATCAGATTACGCTTTGAAGACGAACCTTGCAACTTGCTTTACCTAATGACAGTGCAATCGATCGACCAATACCTCTCGAAGCTCTAATGACCACAACAATCGGCGTCCACTTTCTGAGTTGTTTCATTCTCCGCTTCCTATAGAGTAGCAACATGCACTCTAACACCTACACTTACGCGTATCAAATAATCATCAAAATTTAATATGCAGACATAATAACGATTAAAATGCAAAGCAAAAAACAAATCGGTACTACTTCGATACCTCTTCGATACCAAGTCTTAATATTACTAATAATATTAAATATTATTAAATAGTATAAATAGTGTTAATATTATTAATATTATAAATAATATTAATATTATAAATATATTAATGATATTAATATTTTTATGAATATTATTATTACTAATATTATTAATTTTATTCATATTATTAATACTATTAATATTACTAATACTATTAATATTATCACTAATACTATTAATATTATCACTAATACTATTCATATTATTAATATAATATTAATATTATTTATATCATTATATTAATATTATTAATTTTATAATATGTATACCTATTAGTTATGATTATTATTATTTGTGAATATTAATTATGATTTTATAATTATTCAAACTATAATAATATTTTTAATATTATGTATATAATTATTATGATAATAGTTGGTAGGTAACAGATATTCGTGGGTAATAATTAGTGGATAATAGAGATTCACGGGTAATAGTTGGTAGGTATTAGAGATCTGTGGATAATAGTTGATAGGTAATAGAGATCTGTGGGTAATAGTTGGTAGGTAATAGAGATCCATGGATAATAGTTGGTAGGTAATAGAGATTCGTAGGTAATAGTTAATGAATAATAGAGATCTGTAGATAATAGTTGGTAGCTAATGCTGAATTTACCTACTGATTCAAATCTGTGGGTAATATTCGTAGGTTGAATTTACCTACAAATTCAAATTCTTAAATAATACTGATTTTGTAGAGTATGACTCTTGAAGAAACTTACAAATATAAATATTTGTTATTCGATGATTTATTAAATAGCGATACTTATCGTTTAAAATTGAAAGACTCTCTTAGTAGATTTTATTTTTCATTATTTATTTTGATATAATTAATCCTCATAGTAGGGTTAGTTGCACGATTGACGATTATTCTACATGCAATTAATGGAACTAAGATAAATGGGATTTGAGATTGTAAAGGACTAAATTGGATCCCTAATTTTTAATTAGTTATTAAATTAGCATCTCTTTATTGGTGTCGCGTTCTTTTCTGAACTGTTTTCTTTCTTGATCATTGGGAGACAATCACAAGTAACTCATTGTCTTTCTTCATCATTACATTAAGTGTCTTTCTTAGCAATAAGATAGAAGCACAAATTATAAGAGTATTCGAAAACCATAAGTAACTGAATAGGTGAAAGCAAACATCATAACCTTTCCACAACTAAATAGGTACATTAACATCGGTTGCAAAGCCATCTTTGATGTTTGTCTAATTTCGGTAGCAACTAGTACTAAAGAAATACTTTTTAATGATTGAAATGCCATGATTTTAAAGTTAAAAGTACTCATAAAAAATAGAGTGACATTATTACTTATATAAAATTAATACTAAAAATATATATTTAGGGTGAGTTAAAATCCACACTAACTAATAAGATAAAATTGATGTTAATTAATCAATAATATCATATTAGTGTCGAATGTAGACTTTAAATTATTAACACTACTTTATTAATGTTACTTTTAAAAAATTAACTTTATATAGTATCAGTTAAGTCGACGTTATTTTATCACTAATTTTTAAATTTTTTTTAATTAAAACAATTAACATCGGTCAAATTGAAGTTAATATTTTTTATTTTAAAATTTATTTAATTTAACACCGTCTTAATAACATAGATAAAATTTATTATTAATATAATTTAAATTGTATCGGTCTAGTCAATGTTAATAATAGTAATTTAAGAAAAGAGTTTGTTATAAAACATCTTCAATATAAATAAAATAAAATATAAACAAAAATAATTATAGTAGAAAATGAAGACGAGGAGATGAGTATAGAGAACAAAGATGAATGTGAGAAAATTTATGAGTACGAGTGAAAAAGTGAGTGTAAGAATATTTATATAAAAAAATGAGAAAAGAAAATTGTGATTGAGAAAATTTATCACTCTTAAATTTACTTAGATTAAAAAAATCTACTATTTCTATTTAAAATGATTATGCTTTTCTTTTGTATGGATACGCAACATTAAAGGGCAAGAGTGATAATTTGTGAATGAAAGAAGAGATGTTTGACTAGAAAACTGATAATTGCATTGCTTAACCGCTAATGGCAATTAAGTAATGAGATTGATAAAATGAATAATGAATTAATTATATATTATGGTGGGATGGTGCAAAATAAACGTCATGGAGAGGTATTAGTAAAAGTATATTTAAGGAGGGAAAGTGAGAAAGGTAGGTTGTGGCCATCATGGGCATTCCAAATTGAAAGTTCTAAGGTTAAATTATGCGACTCAAGACCTACAACTATCTTCTTTCAATAATCTTCCTTAATCCTCTTTCTAATAATGACTAATAGATTCCATGTCTTTATTGCCTTCTTCATTACATGTTCCATTTCAAAAGCGACGTTAACCATCGTTTAATAGTTGTAAAGTGAAACCACACCTGTCGTCAACCAATTCGAGTTCCAGACATCAATGGCGTACGTGCTTGCGTTTTATCTTTTCTTCATCACCTAAACCATTCAATCATGTCTTTTCTGTTGTCACTGATTTATTTGTTTCTCACAGTTAAGGGGAATTTACAGTGTGTTTAGAAGAGAAGGATTCAATCTATGAGTTGGAGACAAGAACATATACTTCATTTGCAAAATAAAACACAAGGAACAATGAAAAGAATATTAATAGATGTTAAAAATCTCGCATTAAGATAAAAATTTATAGTATATAAATAAATAAAGATCCATAGCATATATAGCATATAAGAATGAACAACCTCATTTGATAAATCAGTTTTATAAAATTAAATTAGATTTATAATCTACTTTTTAATATTATATTAAAGTTGTATAAATTTTATCTTAATATTCTAGGTGAGAGTGTAGATCCCAAATAACTAAAAATAATGATATTTCATAACATATAATAAATATGAACTTTATTTTATAAGCAACTTTATAAGATACTTAAAATTGACTCTTAATAATATAATGAATTTTATTTTAATATAATAAAAAAAGATTTATACATGATTATTGAGGATTAAAAACTAGGATGACAAAGTGGGCGGGCCATGCGGGTCTGCCCGCGACTTGCTGGTAAAAAACGTGAGGCGGGCTAACCTTTTCAACCCGCTAACCAGCATTAGTCCGCCCCGCATTAGTCCGCGGCCCGCGCGGGCCAGCAGCGGGGCGGGGCGGGCTGGCCCGCTAACCCGCAAGAAAAAAAATTGTCATTATTTTAATGTGTGCAGATGACGGGGAAGATTATAATTATGAAAAAATGGATGAAAGTTATTCTAAGACGGCATTCAATGTTATTGAAATGGAAGAATGTCAATAATGTTTATGTTTAATGTTTTTGAATTAATGTTTAATGTTTTGGAATTAGGTATTTTTAATGTTTTGGAAGTGGAAGAATAGTGATATTTGATATTTATCTTAATGTTTAATTTTTTGATCTTTGACTATGTTTGAAAAGAATAAAAAAAATTGGGTTTGATAGTAACAAATATATAGGTTTAATTTGACAATTTTTTAATAACAAAATATAAAAAAAAAATATTTAATTTAAAAAAAAAACGCGGGTCAGCTCTTATGCGGGGGCGGGTTGAAAATTCTAACCCGCAATAACTTTGCGGGGCGGGCCAACCCGACCCACATTTTTGCAGATCAAGCGCGGGACCGGCCAATGCGGGGCGGGCTGACCCGCTTTGCCACCCCTATTAAAAACTAGGTTATGTGAATTATGAATTTCACAAATTATTAAAATATATTTGAATAATTATATAATTATGTCTGAAAAACTTATATATAGTTGATATGAGAGATGCTTAACTAGGTTTTCTTAAATAAGGTTTAAGGTTTATATATTGTGAATGAGAAAAAATGTAATTATTAAGAGATAAGATTTCATTAAAACTGGTCAATCTATTCCTCCATACTAATGAATATTTTGTATGAATAACATTGAATAGCATGGTTAGTCAAAAATATTTTTAAACGACTTTTGAAAATTAAAAAAATGTAATTTATGATTATTAAAAATATTTAAAACTGATTTGGTTTATTTTAAATATATATATATATATATATATATATTATTTTTTAAATCAGACAAATTAGTTATCACTTTTTAATAAAAAGTATTTCAAAAATTTATATAATTATATTAAACGAGCTAATAAAGATAGCGTGATATGCCTAAAAGTAGACAAAAGTTAGGCTGTTGGAAAATTTTGTGAGAAATATGAATATAAAAACATTATTGAAAAATAATGTTTCATGGAAATGTATTTTTTAAATAATAAACTAAAAAAATAAACGTTCCTAAGAGTTAAACTTAATGATTCTGACTATAATGTGATTCACTCATATTCATATAATATGTTTCTTATACCCTATTCATGAAAATTTGACTTCTATCTATTCATTATTATTTTTTCAATATTATGAAGACTTTATTTGAATAACAATAACATGAGAACGCAATAACTGACATGATACCAGAGTCTTCATTTTCTGTCTTTTTCTCTCAATAATATATTCAGCCTTTTCTGATATTTAACCATCATACACTTAATATGCGACATTTTTCTATCTTCAAACTGAATATGATAATTTAGATGCTGCAAATGACTTTTTTTAAGCTGTTTTTGAATAAATTAATACCTTCTAAGCTCATTGGTTTTAGTCTTTTAAATAAAAATTGCTACTAAACATACATAAAAGGATGAATTTAATTGTTTATGCTAATCCAAACTTTCTTATCATCTTATATTTTGCATGTAACATCAAAAATATTAAAAGAGAACATAAATCTCTTTAGTTCTACCATCTCTCTTATTACATGCACATATATATAATCATAGTAGTTTACATCATAGAAACAAATACAAAGGCTAACTAAATTGTCGACAAACAATTTATATATCACATAATATATTTAAAAATTAAGTACATACTACTTTCAGACTATAACTAATCACATTTTTAATTCATGCAATTATATATCAAACACACGTTACATTCTTATTTTAGAGAAAATCAAAACAAACTATACTTTAATTATCATCTAAGAGTATCACTAATCACATTTTGAACGGATGCAATTATACACCAATCACACATTACATTTTTATTTTAGAGAAGATCACAACAAACTATACATTAATTATCATCTAAGACTATCACTAATTGACAAGTATTTTGCATCATCTTGTACTTTTCTCTGCAAAAGCATTCTCAGATGCTTTGAATTAGCCTCATGTTTAAAAATCAATTTTCATAAATCATACATAGGAGGGTTATGTGTTCAAGAAGTTGGGTTATCTAATTGTTTAGAAATTCTTAATTGCAAAATTATGACACTACCTTTTATTTATTAAGGAATTCATGTAGGAGGAAACCATAGATAGAAAGAGTTGTGCCTAGGAATGGTAGACATAATAAAGGAACGTCTTTCAAAATGGAAACCCAAACATATACAATTTGCTGGTAGAATTACTTTGATAAAATATGTCTTTTCGGTGGTACCGATCTTTTACTTGTCCATTTTCAAAAATGCCTACATCTATTTGAAAACAAATTGTCAAAAACCAAAGAGAATTTTTGTGGGGATGGGGGCACGAAGGAAGGAAAATTAAATGAGTAAGCAGGGAAACAATATGTAAAAGTAAAAATGAAGGGATTTTAGGTATTAAAGACCTTATAATGTTTAGCGTAGCCCTATTAGCAAAGTTGTCTTGGAGATTGGGCAGGGAGATCAAGGGATTATGGATCAACAAAATAAAATCCAAATATGGATCTTGGAGAGAGTTGTTTGAAAGTAAAAGAAGAAAACATTAAACCTTATGGTGGCAAGACATTAAGAAAATATCTAATCCCCAAAATGAGAGATTGAGGTTTAAAGACAATATTTTCTAGAAAATAGGAAAGGGAAATAAGATATGTTTTTTGGAAGACATTTGGGTTGGACAGTTAGCTTTGAAGGATAGATACCCTAAATTTTATGCCAACTCAAACCAAAAAGGTTTCGTCATTGAACATTTAGGATAATGGACTGAAGGTCTTTGGCAGTGGAAACTTCTTTGGAGGAGACCCTGGTTTGAATGGGAAACTAGTGTATTTGAAGAAATGTTAAACCAATTAAAGTGTATTCATTTCAATTGAGATAGATCAAACGAGTGGTCTTGGAAAGGGGAATACTCAAGTCAATATTCAGTTAAATTTGCATACATGATAATTGCACATAACCAAACACATGAGGAAATAGAAGCATTCTCCAAAGCTATGGGATTCTAAAGCCTTACCATCAGCTATTGTTTTCTATTAGAGAGTGCTTCATGATAAGATTACAACAATACAAAACTTAAGTCATAGAAACATTCAATTGCAAACGACTAATTGCACCATGTGTGATAGGGGTTGGAATATACAAATCATTTGTTTTTTACTTGTATGGAAGTTGTGAAGATTTGGAACATGATTGCAAATTGGTTAGGTGTTATAATAGTACATCATGGTAAAACTAAGTTACATTTTTGCAGGTTTGATTTCATGGGTTTAATAAAGTCAGAAATTGTATTTTAAAGAGCATATGGTTAGCCACGGTGTGCAATATTTGGACCATGAGAAACAACATCATCTTCAACAATAATATACCAGACAACTAACAAATTTTCATGATGATATAGGTAAAATCTTGGACATGGATAACCGCAAAATTCCAAAGACTTTTTTCTCTTCAGACATGTGCTTAAATTCTATAATTCAATTGTTGAACTAACTGCATCATGTTATCAAACCTAGATTTATAGTTTTGTGCAAATTGTTTTTGGGTTACTTTCAGTTGCAGGTGTAATGTTCAGGTTCGATAATCCAATAAAACAAAAAAAATGTTGTTGTTGTTTGGGGCCTGTCTTTGTCATTACTGAGCTTTTTATGTGGTTTCGTAAATTTGTGTTTGGCTAGCTCCAATATTGGAATTTCTTAGTTATGTTTTTAGATCAGTTTTTTTATGCTCTTTAAATACATTGTTAGTTCGATTTTGGGCTTAGTTAGGATTATTGATGATCCGTTATCTGCCTTTATGTCAAGAGGTGAAGGCAAGTTTGTAAAGGCCTAAAGGTAAAAGTTAGGGTTCTTTGTAACGCTTTGGATTTTTTGTAAGGTTATGCTCACATCATAACATGTTAGAAGAAATTGAAGAGAGATAAAACATTGAGTGTATATAAAGCACATACACTTAAGAAACTAAAGGATAAATAAGCTAACTACTAAACTAACTATTAACAGTTTAACATCCCCCCTTTAAAATTATGTTGGTGAAGTTAAAACCATAAGTTTAGCTCTAAACGTAGTGAAAGAAGTTCTAGAAGTGGGTTTCGCTAAAATGTCTCGACTTGAAATCGAGTTGGGAGATGCACGAGGCTAACACGCTTTTGTTGCACATGATCTCTGACAAAGTGAAGATCAAGCTCAAAATGTTTGGTTTGCAAATGCATGACAGGATTTGAACCGAGTAAAATTGCAGCTAAGTTGTCTGAAAAGAGTTGAGGTTGCGAAGTGGATATGTGAAGTTCATGCAAAAGAGATTGAAGCCAAAGTACCTTAGTGAGAACAACGACAATGCTTCTATATTCTGCTTTGATACTACTACGTGACACAAGACATTGTTTATGTGAAGATCAAGCAACAAGATTGGAACCAAAATAAACACAGTATCAGTGGTTGATTTACGATCATCCACATCACTTCCCCAATCGGCATCACTAAAGGCTTGCAATTTTTAATGAGTAAACCATGTGAAGGTGTGTGGGCAAGGTAACGAAGTATTCATTTCACTGCCTTCCAGTGATGGTCTTGCGGGTTGTGCATGAACTGGCAAACTTTACTTACAACAAAAGAGAGCTCAGGGCGTGTGATGAGTATATATTGAAATGTGCCAACGATCGAGCGATATGAGGTAGGATCTTCCATGGCAGATGAAGCATCTTTCAGAAGACGAATATTCTACTACATTGGTGTGGGAAGAGGATTTGTTGATAGCATGTTCGTGTGACATAAAAGGTCGTTGACGTACTTGGTTTGAGAAAGTAGAAGATCACCACTCTATAGACAATTAACTTCAATACCAAGGAAGTGGTGTAGTGGGCCAAGATTCTTCATAGCAAAGCACGAACTTAGTTCTGATATAAGACTATTGACTTCTTGCCTTGATGATCCTGTAATGATAATATCATCAATATATATTAAGACAAATATAGTATATGAAGGCATGAACTTAAGAAATAAGGAGGTATCACTTTTGGTTGAATGAAAACCAAACGCATGGAGAGTGGAGTTTAGTTTTTGGAACTAGGACCTTGGAGCCTACTTTAAGCCAAAAGCTTTTTGAAGTTTGCAAACAAGGTGAGGAGATGATGATTCAAAACCTGGTGGTTGTTTCATGTACACATCTTCTTGGAGATTGCCATTCAGAAATGTGTTAATAACATCAATTTAATGAATGGACCATGAAGAGGAGACGACATGAGATAGCACAACGCGAAGGGTTGATGGTTTCAAAATTGGTTTGTAAGTTTCATTGTAATCACAACCTTCGGTCTGACTGAAACCTTTTGTAACAAGACGGGCTTTGTGTCTTTGAAAAGAACCATCTGCATTGTATTTATTTTTAAACAACCATTTGCATCCAACAACTTTGGCACCAGAAGGAAGAGAGGTAAGAGTCCAAGTGTGACTGTTGAGAAGGGCAGCATATTCATCGTGCATGGCTTGTAACCATGAAGGAAAAGACATAATATCCTGCACAATAGTGGGAATGGGAGAATGTAAAGCACTGTGAAAAATTTAGGTTAGAAAATACATGTTTTGGATCACGTTACCATGGGATATTTATTAACAGAGTTATTAGCAGTAATATTTTTTGACGGAGATGAAGTTAGAGAAGAAGTAGGTGTGGGAGAAGAGGTTGTATAGGATGTAGAAGTAATATTATTAGGAGAGAGACAAGTAATGGAGGTGTTATGAGTGGAATCAAAAATAGAGGACATAGGTGGCATAAGAATGGTTAAAGGTGGATCAGGGATAGCTGGGAGCATTATCAATAAGTTGTATCAGCAATAAAGTTGTATTCAGGGAGATTGTATGGGAATAATTCCTTAATGAAAAAGCACATGACGAGAAACATAAATCTTACCAGTGGAGGAGAGACAAAGATAACCTTTGATGTATAAGTTGTAACCAAGGAAAAGACAACAAGACAACTTGAAATCCAACTTGTGTTTATTGTATGGTTGAAGCAGCGAAAAACAAGCACATCCAAAGGTTTTGAATTTTGCATAATCAGGAATAGTATTAAAAAGAATTTCATAAGGTGACTTATTGTGGATAACAAAAGAAGGTAAAGCATTGATAATAAGCATGGCAGTAGTAAATGCTTCACCCAAGACTAGATTGGTATAGAAGCAGAGACAAGCAAAGTTAATCCCATTTCAATTATATGACGATGCTTACATTCAATTAAACCATTTTGTTCATGAGTATGCTGGCTAATGAGACGATGATAGATGCCAAATTCATGAGTGAAACATTTGAAACATGGAATTTATTTATTTTTTGCATTGTCGGTTTGAATAGCTTTAAGTTTGTAACCAGTTTGTGTTTCAGCAAAAAACTTAAAATGAGTTAGAGCATTTAGTACTTATGACTTATTATGTAGAAGAAATAACCAAGTTATTTAGTATATGCATCCATAAAAGATATGTAATACCTTGCTCCATTGGAAGCACAACCCGAAGAGGGACCCCAAATATCAATGTATACTAATTGTAATGGTGCAGTGTATTGAGTGTTAGAATTTTGAAACAGATGTTGATGAAACTTTCCACATAGGCAAGCATTACATAATTGCGTTCGAGTTTTGTATGAAACTTTACATGCACTCAAAATACGTTTAACAGCAGAAAAGTTATAGTGGCCAAGTCTATTATGCCAAAGTTGTAACGTGGGAAGCTTAGGTTTATAAGTAACATGATCAACAGTGTAAACATTAGAGTCATTTAAAGAAGGAAACACATAAAGACCATCTTTAACTATTCCTTAGAGTAAAATCTAATGAGTTTCCTGATGTTTAACATAACAAGTATTAGCAAAGAATTCAAAATAGACATTATTATCTTGCAAAATTAGCAACACTAATTAGATTCTTAGTTATATTAGGGAAATGAAAAAGGTTATGAAGGTCAAATCTTGTATTTGTGCGTGGGACAGTATAGTGTGCAGAACCAGTGTGTAAAATTTCCCTACCTTGATCATTACCTAGCTTTAAGTTTTCACTGCCATGATGAATCTATTTATTAGTGAAGATATTGGAATCATTGGTTACGTGATGGGTAGCTCCACTATCGGGGTACCATAAAGGATCCTCAATGGTTGAAGGTGCACCAAGAATGGAGGGTATGGAATCTTGATTAACTGAAAATGCATATTGAGTCATGTTAGCATTGAAAGAATGTGTGGGAGAGGGATCATACCTATGCCAAAACCTATCAGTCGTATGCCCAGTTTTGTGATATATTTGATAAATGTGTTTAATAGTTTTCCAAGAAAAGATTTGAGTTGAAGGAGGGCAAGAGTTTTTTCTAGACCCAACAAAGCGATTGTGAGAAGGGAAAAACCAGAGCGATTGGAAGACAACCATCACGAAAGTTGTTATGACTAGGTTTTTGTTTGACAGGATTGTTGAAGTGCCATGTAGTTGAAGTGGTGTTAACCTGAAAAACAAATGATTGGGCCAGCCTATGCTTCTCAAACCATTCTTTTTGGGCAAGCAGAAGAGCTTCAAGCTCATCCACATTGTAAGGATAAGTGTGAGAAAGAATAGAGGTAATAAAACCATCATAGTCTTCCGACAAGCCATCTAAAATGGCATCCACATGCTCAGTTGCAGAAATGGGAGCACCAACAACAGCGAGTGAGTTTAACTTTTTCTTGATATCGAGGATGTACTTTGAGATTGAAAGCTCATTCTATGACGTTTTGAGAAGAAGACACGGCTTCTTGATCATGGCACGAGTATGAGAAGCATACTAAGTGGTAAGTGTTGCCAGATCTCCGCAAAAGAATCAAGGTTGACCATCTTGATTAGGATTGTAGCAGACATAGATTCGAGAAGCTATGCGACCAATAGTTGATCTTGTTTGTGATAATGAATGTAAGCAGTATTAACCACCATTTCTTAATTATCATTTGGGAGAAAGTGATAAGTGTCAAATTTCAGTAATATTTTATATTAAAATATAGGCACTTATGAGTATTAATTGCTAAAATAAGTATAGAATAACCCCTAATTTATGGATTTATACATTTTTACATATTTTATGATTTTAATTTGAATGGGAACGATTTATTCCTAAAATTAGTGTTAATTTCAAGATTATAGGGGAAAATAAAGATAATTGGGTAGAAAGAGAATATACAAAGCTAAAAAGGGAAAGTTGGAATGCATCAACACTCACCAAAGCTGCCCAAATTCGAAAAAAGCCAAGATGCCACTAGTGGATCTCGCTCAAGCGAGTAGAATCTCGCTTGAGCGAGATAGCGCCAGTAACGTAATGTTAGGTCTTTTTATGTTTTACTCGCCCAAGCGAGCCCATTAGTGCCCAAGCGAGAAGTCACTTAAGCCCAAGCAAAATTAGGTTAAATAGGGGGCTTGAGGCACAACCCTAGTGTGCAAGATTGAGAGGAAAACACCATTAAGTGACTTATAACCCAATTGGGAGAATAAAAGGTGTTAGAAGATATGTGGCTAATTCTACCCTTTGAGATTTGGAGTAATCTGTTCAAACTCTTATGTATTGAAGTGATATCTAAATATAATATTTTGTTCTTGATTGATTATTGGTATTATTGTTTTGCTTCTAATTCTTGATTTAGAATCTTAAAACTGACTGGAAAGTATTTTTATGGTTCTAACCTAAACAATAATACTTAACGTATTTGACGGTTAGGAATAGACTTGAAATGTTAATTGCTATCAACGTCTGATCTGGGTTCTAATTTGTTTTTATAAATATGCGAGGAGTCGATATTTAGGAAGTATCTTAATAATTTTATATGTGATAAATCGATATAAATGATTTTTGTACGGGCATTAATATCAATCTAAGGACACAATACTATCAAGACTAATCAAAATACAAAAGAGTGAGAAAGATGAAACTCAATTTCTATTTTTCTAATTGAAGCAACAACTCTTTGTCTTGTTTTCTTATTAATCATTGTCATCACAACAAATTCCAACAAACTTTTATTATTTTGTTTTATATTTAGTTAATATTTTACTTAATTATTCAATTGTTCCTTGTGGGTTCGATATCTGTCATTAGGGAAATATTATTACTTTTGACAACGTAGTGCACTTGCAGTAAAAAATCATCAGAAAACTGGGAGGAATGGAATCCCCTTCCAAGAAGTGTGTGAAATCAAGACCATGAAGTGTAGCTAAGGCCGGTTGTTTCCATACGAGAAAGTTCTCGTTGTCAAGCTTTAAAGAAATATGAGTGTGTAAATGGTAGAGATGCAGCGGTAGCATAGCCATCTAGTGGGTTGAAATATCAGAAGTAGAGGAAGAGGGAGACTCAGAGGAGACTCAAAGGAGGTCACGAAAGAGAAGAGAAAAAAAAGGTGTGGCTCTATAATACTATGTTAGAAGAAATAGAAGAGAAAGAAAATATTGAATGGTATTATTAAATTGTGTTGATAGATAGAGCAAGGGTGTATATGAAGCACATACACTTAAGTAATTAAAGGATAGATAAGCTAACTACTAAACTAACTATTAATAGTCTAACATAAGATTGAAACATCTCTAAAATAGTTCCTATTTATTTATTATTTTTGCTGATAGAAAGATTAAAGAAGTAAATCTAACAGTTTTTATAAATTTAGTTAGGTAATTTCTTAGGAAGAATGGTAAACATACTTTACCGGAGATAATTTTATTTAAAACAAAACTCTCACGCGGTAACTCTTTGAGAAATACTTTTATTTATGAACTATCAGATTATACTTTTTTATATTTATTTTTATGTACTTGTACTTTTCAAACTTTTATTTCTAAAAATTAAGTGACTTAACTTTTCGACTCGTAATAATAGTTAGAATTGATTCGTACATTTTAAGTTTGCTAAAACAAAGTCAAACATGGTTAAGTTACTTTTTTAAGTAATTGGTAGTAGAAGAGGTGGGTCAAATAGACTTACTTTTAACACCCTCTGTTTAAATTGTGTGAACTGCATGCATTTCCACCCTTAATTTTTCATCTCTGTTCCCAACGTAAAGGTCGGTTTAATAAGTTTTTAATGCAAATGATTTAACTTTGCTGTCATTTAGACGATGATGTCAGCTTAGATATCTTCCCACTGAATTTATATTTTATATTAAAGTAACAACATTAATGCATCCACCTAGGTTCATACAAGTGTAAGTCGCCCAATGTCGATTCCATCAATTTGAATTGAATTTTTCAATATTAACTTCATTGAATTCAATCTACTTACATTCATTTATGATATGTAACACCTCAAACATTATATCCATGCTAGTGTTTATATAATTATATAAAAAAAAAATATCAATCATATAAACTCAATAATTTTAACTTTTATATATATAACATTGTGAATAGTCATCATCGCTAATTTGTCTATTATCTTTGACTCCATATGTAATATATTGTTTTCATATCAATTAGGATAATAGTAATTTCATAATATAGATGCAAGGATGAATTAATTGCAATCATTACACCATATTATATTATATTATATTATACATATATATATATATATATATATATATATATTACATCATCATAGTTTTTAAATTCAAAGAATCACAACAATAATTTATGTCTCTTTAATATAATAAAAATTATCAATTGTATTTCAAATGACATTAAAATAAATTATGATATTTTTTTATATATTTTTATAAAAATTGCTCCTATCATTAACATTCTTTAGAGATTCAGAATCTACTAAATTCACAACTTCTTAGAGAGATTTTGAAAAAAGACAACCTTTTAGAGATAACGAAAAAGAACGTTGAATTAATTTAGGTATATTGTACACTTGTACCCATATTTATTTCATTGTATATTATATTATATTATACTAAATAAAAATGACAAATTTTTAACATAATATAATATTAAAATAGGAAGTATTTGCTTTCCGATTTGTTGAAAAAAATAATATGATTTCTAATTTTGCATTAAATATATTTTATCAAAGACTAACACTTAATATATTAAGAAGTAATATTAGAATTTTTATTTTTTTTATGTGAACGTGGTTCAATGCTTATATTTTATAAAGTTTTATATAAAAGTTTCTTTCAATTTCTCACTATCTATCATCTTAATATATGTGATTAGATTATTGGTATGCATGGTAAAATGGGTTCGGGCTTATAGGTGGATTAGTATCAATAATCCATTTTTTAAATTAAAAAATAGTTTAAAAGGTTAATTTTTTATATTATATTATTTAAAGGATGCAATAATACTGTAAGTTAAATCATTTTTAAGTTCTGATTATTAATTATAATGTAATAATTTAATATATATTAATTAAAAATTTAGAAAATATTTATATGATTAAGTGTCATTTTAATATATATATATATATATATATATAAATTAAAAATATAAATTTTAAAAATTGGTTTGCCACACCTTTAGCACGACAAACCAAGATTTTCAATTTGTTTCTCATTTTTAGCGGGTCAATAACAAGTTGGGATAAAATGGGATAGATTATCTAGAGTATCCACACAACATGTCACAATACCATTATGAGTACTCACACAACATATACCAATGTGTATATCCATTCATCCTATTTCACCATCTCACATGCGGATGCATCTCACTCAAAAATATATACACACAATTCATTATATAAATAAAACATGCATTATCAACATGTATTTCATCCTTTATCAATCCTACATCACCACTATAATAATAAATAACCAATAGAAATATGTTGCTTGAATAAGCTTATGTCATTTGAGTGACTTGTCTTCGATCAACAAAGAAAACTTAATGAGAGAGAATCGATACAATATCTTCCATTTGAGTGTTCACTCGTTATTTGAGCGACCAACCCTAGTCCTTTTGTCGCTCAAGTATCACACCATCACTTGAGCGAAGTGACTTATAGTATTGGTCATTAAGCATCCAGAGCAGACCCTAAAGTTCTTGCTCTTCGTCACTTGAGCGACCATTTATCGCTTGACCAATACTAGTTCTTGAGAAGACAGAATCAACATTGACTTTCTCCCACTCAAGTTTGGTGGCTTGGGTGAAGTGACTTATTGCATACACCATCAAATTCCAAAACTCCATCTATAACTTTGACTATCCATCACTTAAGTGATCATTTGTTGTTTGAGCGACGAAAACTCTAGAGAGAACAAAATTGCTTCAATATCTCTCACACGAACATCAAGTCAAATCTTAAGTTCTATAAATTGTTACTTGAACGACCACAACGGTGTTTTATTGACATTAAGCATTGGTTACTCACTGCTTGAACGTCGCTTGAGTGATAAACACTCAAATAAAAATGATAAATATACTAAATAAAGAAAAAAACATAACATATTTTTATAATCATTTATAATCTTCCTAACAAATTTTGCATATACTTAATTCAAATTAAAAAAAAAAGACTATTCAAACTCCTAATACACTTTACCATGTATTAATTAAATTTATATTATAATTCCAACACTTCTAAATCAACTTAAATAGGTACAATCAATTACCTCATCCTACTTGAGGATGTCGTGCCTCATAATTAAAATAGCTCTAAAATATCACGAACATTCAAAATAAGTTGATGGAACTTCCAAAACTTCAAGCCTACACAACTAGTAACATCTCCCCTTGATCATATCAATATTATACTTTTCTTTATCTCCCCTTGATCATACCAATATTATACTCTTCCTTTCTACTTAGTTTAAACAGTTAGGATTTATAACTTCCCCAAATCCCAAGAAAAGAGATAAAATTTACTTTAGAAAATCTACAACTTATTAAGTTTAAGATTCTAATTGGACTATCTTGATATTATTACTCTTTCCTCCTAAATAGTATTATCTGTTTTGCAAAATAGATTATTATTATAATATTATCTCTTTTGTAGATGATTGATTGGTCGAGAATTCTAAAGAAAATTATATATAGATTATGCTTACATGAAATGAAATGAAGAATGAATTAGTTATAAATTGATTTTTAATTTTTTTTAATTTTTTTATTATTAATTATTCATCTAAAAATATGATCTCTCCCTACAAGAAAATCATGAAATAGAAACTAAATTTAGAGACAAAAAATAATTAGTTGTTATAGTGATTAAATTAGAGACCATTTTAAAAACTAAAAAAACTTTTTGTTTCTAAATTAGTTTTTACTATTGTTAAATGGTTTCTAAATTGGTATCTAATTAACTACCAAAGTTTTTGCTACCAAATTTAGAATCTAAATAATTGGTAGTTAAAACTTTGGTAGCTAATTAGATACCAATTTAAAAACTATTTAACCATAATATAAATTAATTTAGAAAAAAAAATTAATCTTTAAAATAATCTCTAATTTAGCCACTATAGTAACTAATTATTTTTTATCTCTAAAATTGATTTTTATTTAATGATTGTTTTAGTGTCTCGCTATAATAAACAAGTTCTTACATCAAATTTTTTTTTTTTAAATTTATGAATCCAACCAGTTGACTTATTAAAATGACACTGAATTTTATTAAAATTGTTATTAATTATATTAAATTGAAAAATATTTACGATAACACGTTCAGTTTATCACTTCTTTGCTTAAATTTCAGATTTCTTTAGTGGGTTATTAATTTTAACACAAGTTATTTGTAGTCTGTATAGAAAGAGGGCCACTTGATGTGAAATTCCACATATCAAACAAAATATTTTAGTTTTATTGATTTGGTAAACCAAGAAAACATCACATTCCATTCATTCAACATCAAGTAATTAGCTTCAACGTAATTGCTATGAATTTTGTTGTCCTTATTTCAATTTCACTTTTATTTTCTTAGAATTAAATATTCTCATATGATTAACTCCAGTCAAATCAACTTATTGTTGAGTTAATTTGAGTTTTTTTTTAAATAATAACACAAACTTCATTCAATCTAACCTAATCAATTTTGTTGGATGAATTTAACAGAATACAATCCCATTCAACACTCCTAATCATCCAATGAAAAGAGAGGGAGAGAAATGTGAAACTGGTTTCAATTAAGTATTTGGTGAACAATAGAGGTTTGACTACCTGTTTGCGGGCAGGAATCAGTAATCAACAACAAGGCAAGATTTAGTATTAGTTAAAAATCATTAAATTTTAATTAATTTTATAGATAATTAAACACCTTGTGTTGCTCTTGATGCCAATTCCAATTTTTTTTATTAAAAAACATATCAAATTAATTTTTAAATAATAGTGTTGATCTAAAAGCATTATTATTAAAGTTGGTTTAAGTCAATTTTACCCAAAAGGTTAATTTTTTTTAAATATTTAAAAATATAAAACTATTTTCAACTTTAACTTTAGATTATATAAAATGGATATGTTTGTTAATTTTACGCTAAAGATAAATTGGTTTAGTCAACTCTAAGTTGTGTTACCATTGAATTAGTGTTGATTTAATAAATGCTAATTGAGTTTATTTAATTTAGATATTAATATAGTGTATTAAGTCATTTTCAAACTAAATAACTATTTTTAATCTTTTTAAATAAGTAAAAATATTTATTTTGGTACTAAATATTAAAAATAAATAAGATTAGTATCTAGTAGGTAATCTTACTTATTTTTAGTATTTATATTTATTTAAGTTACATATGTTATATATGTTAGAATACATTAATTTTTATTTTATTATTTATTTTAGTTAACATAAATTAGATTAATATTAATATAATATAACTTTAATATTTAGTTAGCGTCAACATGTAAAAATGTGTATTTGCATAACAACAAATAAAACCATAAATTATTCTTAATTCAAATATTTATATTTAAATATGGTAAATCTTCTCATTCACAATTTTTTTCTATCAGATTTTTATATAAATTTTTTCATATTTCATCCACACTTATCTCCTTCACTTACAACCATATCATTCCTCCACACTCATCTCTTTCATTCACACCTAACTCCTTCATCCATACTCACTACAAGAAAAATGGTGATTCTCTACTGACAAAATTTGTAGGTAAATCAAAGTCACCTATGGATTAACTAGAGTAAAATATATGTATGTAAACCCCTTGTAGGTAACAATTATTTGTATGTAATGATGTCTTCCATTACTTATGGACATAGTTAATATTTTCTATAGATTATATCCTTCAAAACAATTCTCATTAACGTTAGTTAGGTCCACATTAATTTATATGTTTAAATATATGCATTTCCGTAACAATAAATTATTTTTAATTCAAATATTCAGATTTAAATATGGCAAATTTCTTTGTTCGCAATTTTTGTGTCTAAATTTTTTATATAAATTTTTTCATACCCATCTCCATCCACACTCTTCTCCTTCACCCATAACGTTCTCCTTCATCCATAACAATCTTCATACATATTCATCTCTTATGTACACACTCATCTCCTTCATCCACACTTATCTTCTTCATCCACTCACATATCACTACAAAAAAAAATGGTGATTACCTAATGCCAAAATTCGTGGATAAATCAAAGTTACTTACAAATTTCCTATGGTAAAATATTCATAGGTAAATCTCTTGTAGGTACAATTATTTGTATATAATGAATGTCTTGCTTTACATACGAACGAAGTTAACATTACCTACTAATTACATTCTTCAAAACATTTCTCACCCGGAACACGCCAACCTTACATACAAATCATTTCTACATATAACTTCTATGAAATTTATTTCATGTTATCTACGGAAAAATTGGTATGTAACCAATTTACATATGAATATAATCTGTACATAAAATCTTATGTGATACAATTTATCTATGAATATAAGTCTCTAGTTAATTATTAATCAATAATGAACAAATTTCTTGTAGTGTCTTTTCATTTTTCCATATTTTTTTTTTATTCTTATCTCTTTCATTCTTACACATCTCCTTCTTTTACACTCTCATCCTTCGACCAGCATTAAAATTTTTTGATTTCACTACCCTTACTCCATAAAACTCTTTCAATTTAAAGTTTAATATTTTAATATTTTTTATATTTGACTTTTGTTGAAGATGTAGGTATTATATAAGAAATATTTTTTGAAATTATTATTATTAGCGTTGACCACACTAATTTAAAGTAAATTAATATTAAAAATATATTTAATTTAACTTCAACTTATTCGTATTAAATTAAATAAATTTTGAATAAAAAACAAAAAAAGTGTTAGCTTAACCAATATTAAACCACTTTAATTAAAAAAATTAATAATAAATTAGCGTTAGATTGACTAATACTATTTAAATTTAACCTTAATAAAAACTCGACATAAATGAATTATCGTCATAGATTTTAGAATTCATCACATATACGACACGATGTTATTAACTAATTATCATCTTTTTTTTTATTAGAGTTAACTTTTAATTGACACAATAATTTTTTTTTAGGTTCTAATTTTTTTCTTAAAAGGAAAATATGTCTTATTAAATAACGTTTTTTCTGTTATTATACAGTTTAATATTGCTAACATTAGTAATTAACAATCCAAAATAGTTATTAATTTTATTTATATTATTTTATAATGGGATTTAAGGAAAAAGAAAAGAATTTTGACAAAGGAAAATATTGTGTCTTTATTTCTTGTTTTCATTTTCAAATTTTATTGTTTTTTTTGTTCATCCCTTGTTTTTGCTTTGATTCATCATTAAAGATTAGTATGTTAGTGAAAGACTCGGTGGTAACAAGGATTACAAACTCTAATAATAATTTATGAAAAAATATATAAAGAAAATAAAAAAAAATAAAAAATAAAAATCTGAAAAGCACATGCTCCCTTAAGATAACATAGTGTATTGATTAAAATGTAATAGTGAATAGTTTAGATATGGTGATGATAATTAACGAGTTGCTGGATATTTTAGAGACCGACAAGGCAATTAAGCAAATGTGGCCCTAAACTCTTTGTAATTAATTGTGACCAACTTTTTATTTACCTTTCCAAGCAAAGATAAGAATTCATTGGTGGGTGATGGTTCATTAAGTTCGACACAGACATTTTGTGGGGACAATTTTGTAGTTCATATGTTTCTACAAATACAATTTTTCATTTACATATTTCTGTGGCACATGCTAAGTCCTTAGTGGTGTCTGTACATGTATAGTGCATAACACCAGCATCATTAGTGGTTGTATCACCCTTCAGATATTAATTCCGATATTTATATATTCATCAAATTTAAATGCCAAATCAAATCAATTTAATTACCCATCTAATTTACACCACTTTATTACTTAATATAACAATCATAATTCTTCATTACAACATGTTTTAAATACTTTTCTTACTCTCGTTAATTACACATTTCAAATATTTTCCTCTTCTCTCTATATAGAAATGCATTTCTCACACCACTCAAGCAACATGGCCAAGATCTTCTGATCTCAATTATCTTAAATTACTCTATTTTTGTCTTTACGTATATATATTCGATCTTAATCATCTATCTATTTTATCCACTCACTTTTATCTCTATTTCTAATTTTAATTTTAAAAAAATGAATTTATCATTATTTGAAAATTACGTTATCACAATTTAAACTAGTCATCGTAAATCAAACATATAATAATTTATACGTTTAAGAATACTAATTAGTTTTAATTATAATATAATTCACGTATTAAAACTACTTTTATTATAACTTTATTTATATGAAAACAATAATCATTCAGTTTGTATGTACTGCGTAAAGTAGGTGCATAAACTAGTTCGTTGATGTTCTTTTGTACTATTACACGGCTAAAAGTGAGAACACACTTCAGGTTATATGCTTATTAGTTTCTAATTATATCGTGTTATCTTCTAACCCTTGTTTCCAACCACACAATAAAGAAAAGGGGAAAAGGAACATAGACTTAAAACTAGGAATTTAGAAAAAAGGGTAAATGAGAAAAAGAAAAGTAGTAGAGAGACCAAAGGGCAGAAATCATCCTAAGGTTCGAATTGGCAAGGGTCAGATTTCGACCATGATCAACCCCTTCTCTTACTACTTGCTTTTTTGAGTCTTCATCTAATAATATTCCACTTTACATAGTATGTGTAGAAATACATATATTCTGTTATTTATAGAATTTGATGAACAAGAGTGAATGAAACTTGTGTTTATAGTAGGATTTGGTTCATAAATTATTTGAATGGTGAAGGAGTGGTTCATATTATGTGGATGGTGTTAATTAATTTTGATGTTAATTGTGGAGGATATAAAATGCAGTGAGGTAGAGCTAACAGAAGGCGTGAGAGAGTAGAAGAAAACAAGAAGAAGAAAATTACGCGCGAGCTGTCTATATATTATTGTTGATGAATAAAGTAATTAGGCAGAGTAATTAAGTGTGGATATTATTATTAGGAACTATAAAACGGACCACACTTTATGATTAAATTAATCTCACATCACTCATCACTCATCCACCAGCTGTCTTTTCTTGGAAATAAATAATATGTTATATAGAGAAAATTGAGATGAAGAAAATGCAGAGAATAGAATACTGAGAAAGAACAGCAGAAACTCTCCAAAGTTGCAACCCAATCCAATCCTCTTTGAAAGCAAAAGGGTGGCTAGCTTTTGCTCCCCATGCCCCGCGATGATGGACACTTTGTCTAGCTAGATAGCACCCTTTTATCTACCACCCTAACTAGCTTCTTCATTTTCCCACCCTCGTGTGAGAAACCCAACCTTGTAGCAACCTCTTCCTTTATCAATCATTAACATGGAATGGTACGGCCACAATGAAAATTGGTTGGTTTAATTTCTTCTTTTCGCAGCCGAGATAATAGATACATACATACACATATACCACTTTTCATGCCATCTTTCGTTTTTACTTTACTTTATATCATATTCTCATTTTTCTCCCTTTCTTATAAGATCTTCTGTCACTCTTTTATATCTCTCTTCTCTTCTCTTCAACAACCCCCTCCTTCTAAAGGTTTTCCCTCTCTCTCTCTCTCTCTCTCTCTCTCTCTCTCTCTCTCTCTCTATCGCTGGTGTTGTTCATATTTCAAGTTTTTCTGTTTCTTTTTCATTTGGGTGCTTCTTCTTTGCCAGTTTAGCAGCTTCATTAACTGAAACAACTGTCATGTGGTGTGTTTTTTAGGATCTGTCACTAGCACATAATCGGGAGGCGCATGTGAAAAGTGGTGTAGCTTCGAATTAAGGGGCTAATTGAGGCTTCAGATCAAGTTGAAAAGAAAAGAAGGTTTGATACTGTGATTATTTGATTTGTTTTGTTGCATAGACTTTTGAGAAAGAAAGAGTAACGATATTTTGTTATGTGTGCATCATCATTGTGGCAGGTTTTTGTCGTACGGTCACGAGAAACCGAATTTTGTGTGACAGACATGGCGACGTACTTTCATGGTAGCACTTCAGAAATCCCTTCCTCCGCTGAAGGGTTGCAGACACTTTACCTTATGAATCCAAACTACGTACCGTACTCTGACGCGGCGCAACACCCAGCGCAAAACATGCTCCTCGTCAATTCCAATAACGCTAGTAACACTAGCCCCACTTCCGCCAACGCGCTCAACTTGGGTAACTTCACCCACGCGCCACCACCTCCATCTCCCAACAACCACCGCGACCAACAACACCACCACCACCTGATTGGGCTTACCATTCCCTCATCAAACATCATCGGATCCAATACCGCCACCGGAGATCACGCTCGCCCATCGTTCCTTGGACACCATGAGTTCTCCGGGTTTCACGGCGGTGCTACCGCTGCAACAACAGCGTCAACTTCTCGTTCTAACTATAACTTATGGGGTTCCATATTTGATCAGTCTGCTTCGAATATGGTGGCAACAACAAACACCCCATCTGAAAATATGGGGTGTGTTGCTTCTGCTGTCACTGCATCGACCCAGATTGGTTTTCATAGGCCTAATCATCTGTCGCTGAGCCTTTCTTCACAACAAACACCTTACAGGTCTTTATCCGGGGATGTTCATGCTATATCTCCGGCGAGCCTCGGCGGTGATGATATGAGGGGTTTGCAGAACGGGGTTTCTAGCATGCATAGTGTTGCTTTGGGTTCCAAGTATTTGAAATCAACACAAGAGCTTCTTGACGAAGTTGTGAATGTGGGGAAGGGAATCTCCAAAGGGAGAGAATCTATGGAAGGGGCTAAGAAAGAGAAGATGAAGGGGAATATTGAATCAACTTCTGGGGTTGGCGATGGTTCGAGCTGTGGAGGGGAGAATAACGATGGAGGGAAACAAGGAGGTGAACTCGGCACGGCACAGAGACAAGAGCTTCAGATGAAGAAATCCAAGCTTGTGAGCATGCTCGATGAGGTATATGATATGTTTGTTTACATAAATAAAAATGCATGCACGTAGTAATCATTAACTTTCCACTTAACGATGCTTGGGGATTTGGTATTGATTTCCAAGAATTTATGATTTGTGACTCTGTAAAAAATAGACACTCACTCACACTTAAATTCTCTCTAAAAGAAACACTCTTCTTTGCAATTCTCTCTATTGTATTTCTTTCTGTGGTGTATCTTACAATTGAGAGAGCATCCTATTT